>Ga0256843_1001638_pt1 | contig 17429 bp, 15 predicted proteins | sample AlvinellametaG_FD_191572 | JGI IMG/M metagenome (GOLD analysis project Ga0256843, IMG submission 191572) | Pompeii worm associated microbial communities from hydrothermal vent at the East Pacific Rise, Pacific Ocean - Alvinella | ecosystem: Host-associated > Annelida > Integument > Unclassified ... | reverse complement strand
ATGTAAGAAATTTTAATTTATCAATTGCATCACTTGCATTTGAGATAAGTTCTCTTAAAAAAATCTCTTTATTTGAGTATAATGAATGTATCATTAAATTAAGTAGTTGTTTTATCTCTGTTTGAAATTCTCTCTTTGCCATAATTACCCTCCATTTTTTTTAGTGCAATTGTATCAACTTTAGTGAGTTATTGTCAAGTTTTGTAAATAATCTAATTTATGTTATACTAAAATAAAAAAGGATATATATGATTATATGCGAAAAAGATGGAATAGTTTGTGAATATAACGATAGTTTTTTAAAAGAAGATGATGTAATAATTGCTTCATATTTTAATACAAATGATATAGAATATTTAAGAAAAATTGGAATTACACCTATTATATTTCAAGGAACTGCTAAAGAAGCAAAAGAAATATTTAAAGATTTAGAAATAAAATCATCAAAACCAGAACTTAAAAGTATAAAAAGAGGAGTAGGATGTGGTAGAGGGTATAGTAATGGAAAAGGGTTTGGAAAAGCTTAAATAAACCCTAAATTTTGTTCTGAAAAATTACCTATTTCAGGTAATATTGATTCTACATCATCTATACCAAACCACTCTAATACTGTAGCATAATATTGTGTATATGAGATAGTAGGGATCAATCTCCCTTTTTCAGTCAAATCATCATCACTTCCTAAATGTAAATCTGGCATTTTACCGTATTGCCCACCATTTACAGCACCACCTAATACAAAATAGTGTCCACCCCATGCATGATCAGTCCCATCACCATTATCTCCACTACTTCTACCAAAATCACTTACATTAAATAATGTTACATCATTTTGCATATCCATATCTTTAAGTGCTAAATAAAAATCTCCCACTGCCATACTAAGTTCTCTTAATAACTTTGAATGTTGATATAATTGATTTGAATGAGTATCATATCCACCATGCTTTACAAAAAAGATTTGTCTTTTTAATCCTTTATTTTTACCTATATATGCCCATTTTGCTACAGCTTTTAGTTGGTCTGCTAATTTAGAATCTAAAGTAACATCACCATTACTACTTAATGTATCTTTATCTGGTAAAGTAAATAACTCTAACCCATATGCATTAGTAGTATCCCATGAAGGAGAGTTATTATTCCAATCATCTACTAAAATATCTTGCATATCAAAAGAGTGATTTTTCATATTATTATATAAAGAACCAAAATGATTACTACTTGATAAATTTGAATATAAATCTCTATTGATATGACTATATGATAAAGGGGATTTTGGTGGAATTACTAAATAATTATTATCTGCTTCAAATAGATGTGTAACATCACTTAAAGAGATATTCATTCCATAAATACTCCCATCATTAATCCCTTTTAATTTATCATATACTCTACCTGCCCATCCAGTATAATCTAATTTACTTGCTTCTCCATTCATTGCTAATTTTGTTTGATGATTATGTGCAAATAGAAATGGAGGTGTTGGTTTTATATCATTTAAAAGCTCATCTTTAGTTGAAGGCATAATTAAATTACCGGCATTTAAAACTACAGCAATATTTCCTGTATTTATAAGATGGGCTATTTCTGGCATTAGAGCATTTGTAGCAACATCAAAATCATCATGTTTATAAAAACCTTTTAAATAAGATTCTCTTAAATCTTTAGAATCTACTTCATAAGGATTTGTACTTAAATCTAAATTTCCATCATCATCTGTTTGTAATTCTAACTCTTCATCATTCACTTTTAAATTTTCTCTAATTTCTGCATATACATCATAATCTGTAGTAGGAATAAACATATTCATACTATCATTTCCACCTGCTTGATATAATACAACAATTGCTTTATAGTCATCATCATCAGCAAATAGATTTACTGGTAAAGAGAGCATACTTACACCCGCTCCTATCAATTTTAAAAAATCTCTTCTTTTCATAATCTACTCCGTCATATATTTATCTGATGTTACAATAAATCTAACCATTGGTAAAATTAAATTTTTATATACTTGAGCTTTGTGTGAACTATCATTTGTAATAATTCCACTTGCTACGATTGTCTCTACAATATAATTTTTTTCTTCGTAACTTAATCTATTTCCAAGCAATTTATTATCTAAATGGTTTATTAACGCCCAACTAATTTTTCTATCTAATACATCTTCTCCATCATCTTTATAATAATGGATATTATCAAAACTACCTCCTGCAGCTTCTTTAATTACATCATATTCATCAGTCATATCTAAAATATATTTATCATCACCTCTATAATAAACCCAAATAGCTCTCCAATCTAATTTTGGAGAATCTATAATAAAATCATATAAATTATCATACACAACCTCTTCATCATCAATAGTATATGTTTGTGCTAAAATATAATTTTTTTCTCTTCTTATAAGTGTTGAGTAGTAATTATTACTATAGTTAATAAGCATTGAATCTGTTTGAATTTGTAATTCAGGAGCTACTAAATTATTAACTTTAAAATATTCATCATTTGGAATATATTCATTATCATAAAAATTAAATACATTTGGAGCAAGTCCAGCACCTTGATTTAAATAATCCCTTGGATCATTAAATAGATACGAATTTGTAACTTTTTGACAATTTGATGCAGTTTCATCTGGTGCATCTAAACAAAAAAAGTATAATTCCATTGGACTTGCTTTAAATGTTCTTAAAAATTGAGTATAAGCCATTAATGGCTCTCTAAATTTTTCTATTTTGCCATTTTTTAAATCATCCCAAAATTCAGGATCTAATAAAATAGCTTTTACTACCTCTTTTAGATTACCATTTGTATTTCTAAATACAGTAGCTACTCTTTGAACATATGCAGGAGATGGATTTGATTTTGTAAATCTCATAATTAAATTTTTAGAAATGTATGGAGCAACACTTGGTTGTTTCATAATAATAGAAATAACTCTTTTAATATCATCTTCTCCACTCAAATCTGCTGGAATTGTTTCTCCTAATACATGCTTTTCACCAAAATCATGGTATTCTGCTGTAAATTCTAAATTATGTGTAAAATCTCCTACATTAAATCCTACAAGACCATAAGTATCAGAAGAGCTATCAGAAGAAGCTCTCCAGCTACTTTTTAAATCCCAACCTGTAAAAACTCTGGCTATTTCATTTACATCAGTTTGTGTATATGTAGGGATTAAATTACCATTACTATCCCTTTTTGGCGTTCCATCAAGGTTTAATTCATTTAATCCTATAGAGAAAAGTTGCATTATTTCTCTTGCATAATTTTCATCTGGATAAACACTAACTCCAGCATCATTTAAATAAACTTTTTTATTTCCATTATAAGTTAAAAATAATCCCATTCCACTACTAAAAGAGATATCTTCTAATAATTTTTGATAACTACTAAATGCATCTTTAGCTAAAATATCAAAATAAGTAGCTAAAGCTTCGGCTCTTCTTAAAAACATAGGTTCAAAATCACTTTCAACTATTATTTGACTTAAAACATATGCAGTTTTATATCTAAGTTGTTTTGGTGAATTTATTGCTACATCAAACCAAGCAGTCATTCTAAATCTTGGCGATTGAAATGAAGCTGCAGCTTTATTAAATACAATATCATTATCAGCTAAATAATCATCTACGCTATCTTCATACAAATCTGGTTGTGCTTGTTTAGCTAAAATAATCATCTTTGTTAGATAGATATTTTCATCATAACTCATATTTAATTGGTCTTCAACCCACTTAACAACACCTTTTGTCTGTAATTCTTTGATTGATTCTTCTGTAGCACCAAAAGTAGCTTTATTTAAAAATCTAATAGCAATTGTTCTATTTATATCCTTTGGAATATATGGATATTTATCTTCTTGAACATTACTATTTCCTTCTTCTCCACACCCTATAAATGTTGTTGTAAAAACAACACTTAATATTATTAAAATTTTTTTATACAAAATACACTCCTAACCGCATCGGTCCATGAGCTCCTAAAACTAAAAAGCTTTCAACATCTGCTGTTTTAGAAGGACCAGATACAAAAATTCCTGTTTCTACCTGATCCATTACATCGGTCATTCTATCATATATTTTATTTTTATCTAAAATTACAACAACAAATTCACTTAAAAATAGTTCTTTATTATATTCTTTTATATATACACTTCCATTTTCTGATATTCCAAATTCTGCTGTAACTTGATGCCATCCTTTAGGGATTTTTTCTAAAATTTCTCCACCAGCTAATTTTAAATTTTTAATAAATTCATTCATAACCTCTCCTTGGGATATCAGGAATATTTTTATATTTACTCCATTCATTTGGAATCTTTTCAAATACCCATTTTGGAGTTAAATGTAAAATTTTGCTAAAAAGTTTATAATAATTTGGATTTTGAAATATTTTTTGGCCTACTTTTGCTATTACATTTTCTTCGCTTACATATTTTCTCATACTAACAAGTTGTTTTGAAAAAGGGATTTTTACGGGACACACCATTTCACAACTATTACATAAAGTACAAGCAAAAGGCAAATCTTTATATTCTTCTTTATCTTTTAATGGTGCTAATAAACTTCCAATAGGTCCAGGAATTGTATAACGATAACTATGCCCTCCTCCTCTTCTAAATACAGGACAAGTAGTAAGACAAGCACTACATCTTATACATTTTAAAGTATCACGAAATTCTGAATTAATTCTTTGTAATCTTCCATTATCTACTAAAACTATTACTCTTTTTCCATCAGTTTTTTTACCAAAAATAGAAGTATAAGTAGTGGTTTTTTGTCCAGTAGCATTTCTTGCAAGCATTCTTAAAAATACCCCTAAATCCTGCATAGTTGGGATTAGTTTATCAATACCTACACTTATAATATGAAGTGGTGGGACACTCGCACCTAAATCAGCATTTCCTTCATTTGTACAAACTACTGCATACCCTTTATTCGCTACCAAAAAATTCGCTCCACTAAGTCCCGCATCTGCTGTAAGAAACTCTTCTCTTAAAAGTTTTCTCATTTTATGAGTTAAGTAAGTAGGGTCTGTATTTGTTTCATTTAAAATTTCAGCTACATCTTCTTTTGTAGTATGGATTGCTGGCAGGACAATATGACTTGGCTTTTCACCTCTTAATTGAACTATTCTCTCACCTAAATCTGTATCTATTACTTCTATCCCTTTAGACTCTAAATACTCATTAAGCCCACATTCTTCTGTAAGCATCGATTTTGATTTTACTACTTTTTTTGCATCTTTTAGATATGAATATACTATTTCATTATGATCTATATCTGTTTTGGCAAAATGAACTTCAATTCCATTGTTTTTAGCATTTTCGATAAATTCATCTATATAATTTTGAAGATTATCAATTACATTATCTTTTATCTCACTTACTTGATTTCTAAGCTCTTCCCATTCTGGAATCTCTTTTATAGCTTTATCTCTTTTTTGTCTAATCGCCCATAGTGAATCATTGTGTTTTTTCCCTTTTTGCTGGTAAAACTTTGAAGCTAATTCATAATGTTTCATCTAAACTCTCCAAAATAATTTCACTAATATGCTTAAATTCTACTTTATCACCGTCTTTATCAGCTATACCTTTTAAATGCATAAGACAACTCATATCTACACCACTTATTACATCTGGATTTTGAGTTAATAAATCATCAAGTTTTTCTCTACCCATAGCATAACTTAAAAACCCTTCTTTTAGACTATAAACACCACCAAATCCACAACATTCATCTTTACTTGCCGTGCTAAATTCACATCCTAATACTGCTTTTACTTTATCTTTTATAGGGATATTTAATTCACTTGGAGTATTTAAATCTAAATGACGAATCGAATGGCAAGAATGGTGAAATGCTATTTTTTTAGGGTAGTTTTTTGCTAAATCTCTATGTCCTTCTTCGTATAAAAATTCAGTAAGTTCATAAATTTTATTTGCAATAGAATATCCTTGAGACTTCGTAGTACTTACACAACTACTCCCTATTCCTACAACTTTATCATAACGCTCAAAAATCTTATCCATTCTTTTTGGTAATTCTGTAGGTTGTCCTGTATTTATAAAAGGTTGTCCACAACAAGTTTGATTTTTAGGGATTTCAACTTTGTAGTTTAATCTATCTAAAAGTAAAATAGTAGATTTTATTACATTTGGATAAAGTTCTCGCACATAACAAGGGATAAAAATGGCTAATTTCATAGATTAGCCTTTATTTATAATTTCACTATCAAGCTCAATTACAGTATGAACATTCCCTCTTGGATTAAAATCAGCTATAACTTTTAGTTTTTTTGGTTTAATTTTATTATAGATTGTATCGTATATCTCATTTGCACTATCTTCGTGTGAGATATATCTATTCATAAATGAATTTATATAAAGTTTTAATGCTTTTAACTCTACTACATATTCATCTGGAATATACTCTATATAAATAGTTGCAAAATCAGGGTATCCACTTCTTGGACATTTTGCCATAAATTCAGGTAAAGTTACTTTAATTAAATAATCTTTTTTATGTTTATTTGGCCAAATTTCCATATCATCTACATTAAATTCTACTATCTCTTTTTCACCGTATTTCATCATCTTCTCCTATAACTTAGTGCTTCAAGCACAGCTTTTTTATTTATTTTATCATAATTTTCTAAATCTGCGATAGTTTGGGCCACTTTAAGTATTTTAAATTTACTTCTTTTAGATAAATTGAAGTTATTTACTGCCTTTTCTAAAATATCTTTTGCATCATTTTCAATATCAAACTCCCAATTTTCTGGAAGCCTTGAATTTAAATATCCTCTTTTTATCTGTCTTTCAAAAGCCTTTAACACTTTAGTAAACATCTCTTTTGAGGTAATCACACTATCATCATTATCTTCTGTCATTTGAAGATATAAATCTATCCTATCAAGTAAAGGATCACTTATTCTATTTTTATACCTTTTTATCTCTATTTCTGTGCATCTACACTCTTTGTTACTTAATAAATTTCCACAAGGACATGGATTCATAGCAGCTGCAAAAAGGATTTTGGTTTTATATTCAATTTTACTATCTACTCTTGAGATTAAAAGTTTATTTTCTTGAAGTGGAAGTCTAAGGTCTTCAAGAATATCTTTCCTAAATTGAGGTAATTCATCAAAAAAAAGTATCCCATTATTAGCCAAAGCAATCTCACCTATACTATTTCTACCACCAAAAATAGCAGCTTTTGAGCTGGAATGGTGTGGACATCTAAAAGGTCTTTTGGGATTAAAAGTAATCTCTTTATTTTCAAGAGAATTTTGTTTTTCAATTTCAAGAAGTTCATCTAAACTTACAGGAGGTAGGATATATTGAAGTCTATTTATTATCATACTTTTACCAACCCCTGCGCTACCTTCAAACAAAACATTATGCATACCAGCCGCACTAATTAAAGCTACCCTTTTAGCTACTACTTGCCCTTTTACATCTTTAAAATCAAGCCCAAACTTATCATTATAAAAATATTTTTTATTATTAACTTCAATAAATTTATATTTTAGTTTTTTAGGTTTTGTTTGTTTAAACTTCATATCAAAAAATTGATTTATATTATCAAACCCATATACTTCAATATCTGGAATTTGTGCTATTTGAGATGCTATACTATTTGGGACTATCACTTTTTTATATCCACTTCCTAAAACAATAGCAAAAATATCATTGGTTTCTTTAATAGTTCCATCAAGCCCTAATTCACCTAATACTAAATACTCACTTAAATCGATATCACTATTTTGAAGTAAAATAGTTAAAGCAATTGGTAAATCAAGTGCTGTAGACTTTTTAGGTAAATTTGCAGGAGAAAGATTTGTAATAATTTTAAGAGGTGGAAAAGTAAAATTATTATTTAATAAAGCAGCTTTAATCCTCTCTTTACTTTCTTGGACTGCACTTGATGCAAGTCCTACTATACTAAAAGAGGGTAAAGCTGGAATAAAAGTAGTTTCAACTTCAACTAACTTAACAACTCCATCAAAAATGGCAGAGTTTATTTTTTTTGTTTTAGCTTTTTCTTCCATTCTTTTTCAAATTTTTTTCTTTTAATATAATCCAGTCTTTCTACAAAAAGGTGTCCATCTAAATGGTCTGTTTCATGTTGGAATGCTACACTTAAAAGTCCATCTGCATCCATAATATGTTCTTTTCCAAATCTATCAAAAAACTTCACCTTTACATTTGCATATCTTTCAACTTCATCAAAATAATCAGGAACACTCAAACACCCTTCAGTATCTTTAATAGTTCCATCCCATGTTAAAAATTCAGGATTTATCACTTCAATTAAAGTTTCAGGGCTTTGTTTCCCTTCTTCATCACCAATATCTATAATTAAAGCTCTCAAAGGCACTGCTACTTGTATAGCTGCAAGACCCACTCCATTATTTGCTTTCATAGTGTCATACATATTATCAAGTAATTTATGAAGTTCACTATCAAATCTTTCAACTGGTTTTGAAATCTGTTTTAATATTTTATTTGGATAAGTTACTATCTCTAACATTATTTTATCCTAACTCTTTTTTTTCTAAAACTTTATCAATCAGTCCATATTCCATAGCTTCTTTTGCAGACATAAAATTATCTCTTTCAGTATCATTAGTGATTTTTCTTACACTTTGACCTGTATTTTTAGCTAAAATTTCATTAAGTTCTTTTTTCATTCTTAAAATCTCTTTAGCATGAATTTCAATATCAGTTGCTTGTCCTTGAGCTCCACCTAACGGCTGATGAATCATAATTCTTGCATGTGGAAGAGCAAATCTTTTACCTTTTGTTCCACTACTTAAAAGGAAAGCTCCCATACTTGCAGCTTGTCCCATACAAATAGTTACTACATCTGGTCTAATATAATTCATAGTATCATAAATACTCATACCAGCAGTAACAACTCCACCTGGTGAATTTATATAAAGATAAATATCTTTTTCTGGGTCTTCTGCTTCAAGAAATAAAAGTTGTGCAACAATTAAACTTGCCATATGGTCTTCAATTTCACCACTTAGCATAATAATTCTATCTTTTAAAAGTCTTGAGTAGATATCGTAAGCTCTCTCTCCTCTACCTGTTTTTTCTATAACTGTAGGTATTAACATTTACATCCTTTGTTTTTAAATTTAGCAAAAAAACACCATTTTCTTACTAAATTTAAAAAGCAAAAGTCAAAAAGACTTATTTTGCTTTTTTGTCAAGTAGAGTATTTAAAAGTCTATCTTCAATCATACTCATTTTAACAGCTGGAATTAGATTATTTTCTTTATAGTATTCATAAACTTTTTCTGGATCTTCACCAGCTCTAATAGCTTCAAAATATAATACTTGTAATACTTCTTGATCACTAATAGAGATTCCCTCTTTTTTAGCAAGTTCATCTACAATAAAAGTAAGTCTAACTTTTTTCTCAGCTTCTTTTTTAGCTTCTTCTTGGAACTCTTTTAATTTTTCTGGGTTTTCAGTTAATTCTTTAATCTCTTCTTCTTTCATTCCTTGAGCTTTTTGGTTAATAACCATTTCAGCTTCTTTTTCTACTACTACATCAGGTAAATCAAAGTTGAATTTTTCAACTAAAGCTTCAACTAATTCTGCTTTTTTAGGAGCAAATACTTCTGCTTTTTTAGCATTGATAAGCTCTTTTTGAATCTCTTCTTTTAAAGTTTCAACTGTAGCATCTTCCATTTGAAGTAATTTTTTAGCTAAATCATCATTTACTTCTGGAGTTTTTTTCTCTTGGATTTTATTTAGTTTTACTTTAAAAGTTGCTTCTTTTCCAGCAATTTCTTTAGCACCATATTCTTCTGGGAATTTAACTGTAATCTCTTTTTCTTCTCCCACTTTCATACCAACGATTTGTTCTTCAAATCCAGGAATAAATGAGTTACTTCCAAGTTCTAATGGATAATTTTCAGCACTTCCATTTTCCATTTTTTCACCATCGATATATCCCTCAAAATCAATTACTGCTATATCACCATTTTCAGCAACTTCTTTATCAGAATCAACTGGTTCTGCTACACTTTTTGCATATTCTGCAATTTTAGCATCAACTTCTTCATCAGTTACTTTTGGAAGAGATACTTCAGGGATAACTTCTTCATATCCATCAACATTAACTTTTGGTTTTAAGCTAACTTTGATTTCAATTTCAGTTTTATCTTCACCTCTATCAAATTTAGTAAAGATTGGTTCTGCAATAATATCTTCTGGTTTAATATTTAATTCTTTTAAACTTGCTTCATACTCTTCTTTGATTAACTCATCGATAGCTTCTTTTTCGATAGCTTCTCCATATAATTTTTTAACAACTGCAACTGGAACTTTCCCTTTTCTAAATCCATCAACTTTTACTTGTTTAGCGAATTTTTTAGCTACTTGAGCTTTTTTTGCATCAATAACATCATTACTTACTTCAATTTTGATTAATGCATTTGCTTCATTTAATTTTTCAACTGCCATTTTTTACCTTTATAATATGATTTTTAATTGAGTATAATATCAAAAATTTGATAAAATGTCTATTATCAAAAAGGGGAGAAAAAAGAGAAAAAACCTTATTCTACATCAATTTGAGAAGGTAATAAATATTTTTCATATTTTTTCCAAATTCTTTTTTTAATAAAAAATTCTAAAACTTTTTCATCAATATCTCTATCTTTTGCCATATTATTCATAATTTTAAATACTTCACTTAGTTTTTTTGGAGTTTTATAAGGTCTATCACTTGCTGTAAGTGCTTCAAAAATATCACAAATAGCCAGTATTCTATCTTCTAAAGTTAACTCTTTTTCACTTAGCTGTCTTGGATATCCTTGACCATTTAGTTTCTCATGGTGATTTGAAGCTATATGAACAATTTCTTGATATTCTGTAGGAAAAGGTAAACCACTTAACATTTCATAAGTCATAAGAGCGTGTCTTTGGACATGTTCTCTTTCTTTATCACTCAAAGTACCTTTTCTAATTTTTAACATCTCAACCTCATCATCTCTTAATACATTTACCTTTTTACCACCCAATTCATACTGATATTTTGTTGCAATATTTTCTATTCTTTTAATTTTAGAATCTTCTAAATATTCACCACCTTTATTTACCTCTTCTAAAAATTCTAAATCATCATCTATCTCTTTTAAATCTTTTTTTCCAGCTAAAAGGTAATCTCTCTTGATAATCTCAAATCTCTCTTCTATTAATTTTATCCTATCAATATTAGCTTCAAGTTTCGTAGCTTTATCCATTGTTCTTGGGTCTGTTGTAATTTTTCCAATATCATGTAATAGTGCAGCTATTTTAATCTGTTTTAACATATTATCATCATAATTTACATCTTTAAAATACTCTTTATCTTTATTTATAGAATTACTGATAATTTCTGCTAATGTTGCAACTTTTTGGACATGATTACCTGTATATTTACTTTTCTCATCGACAGCTTTTGCAATTACATTGATAAAACTTTCAATAAAACTTTCTAAATTATCTATCAACTTATTTTTTGTAATAGATATAGCTGCTTGAGATGCTAAAGACAAAGTTATATCTTCATCATCTTTATTAAAAGGTAAAATAAAATTATTCTCTTTTTTATTTATTAGCTGTAATATACCTATTGTTTCTTTTTTATGATCAATTAAAGGGATAACTAACATACTTTTTGAGCGATATCCAGTAACTTTATCAAACTCTTTTGTTCCACTAAAATCAAATGTATCATCTAAATAAACATCTGCAATATTATATATCTTTTGAGTCAATGCACACAAAACTGCTACCATATGTCTATTTTCTTTACCATCAGTATAAATTTCTAAAGGTTCCCATTCTATAGGGCCTTGTCTTCCACCCATAAATGTTTTTAATGTTTCATTTTGGATAATTTTAAAATATAATTTATCCCCTTTTTTAAGATATAAACTTCCACCATCAGCTAAAGTAAATTCTCTTGCTACACTTAATACATCTTCTAAAAAGTAATCTACATTAGTTTCTGATGATAATTCCAAACTAATATCCATTAGTTTTTTTAATTCTTGCTTATAAAGATTACTATTTGTAAATATACATTTACCATTATCACCAAAAGGGTAAATACACATTCCATCTTCTAAAATATATTCTGGTTTTTTCAAAAGATTAAAATTATAAAGTTCATCTATAATTTTATTTTTATACTCTTTTTTGAAATGGTAAAAATAAAAATCAATATCTTTTTTTATTTTTTTTGATAAATCAAATATAAGTTTTGGAGTTAAATGTTTGGAATCTTTTGCTAATACATCTAATTCACTTGGAAAAGAACATTCAATCAATATTGCTTGTAAATTTTTAGTATTATTTATCTCTTCAATCAATTTATCATTTAAATATGTGTCTCCTGATAAAATTACACTTTTATTATTTTTTGTAATTTTAAATCCAACAGCAGCAACTGTATGATTAGCAGGTAAAATTTTTACTTTTATATTGTCAAATATAAGTTTATCACCAATTTTAATTTCAATAAATTCAACCGCTTGTTTCCCATTTGGTAGAGATATTTTAGTAAAATCTGGCCAAATTTGATTATTAAATAAATCCTTTATAGAATCTATAGTTTCTTTTAGTCCATATATTTTTAATGTCTTTTTTCTTTCTGCAAAACTTGTATCTATTACAAATGGTAAATCTATAATATGGTCAAAATGGGAATGTGTCAGTAAAATATGCTCTAACCTAACAACATCATCTCCTAACCCATTAGCTAAATTACCTGCATCAATAACAATATCTTCCCTTAGTAAAAATGCAGTAGTAAAAGCATGTTTAGCACGATTACCATAACTTCCTAAAACTTTTATCATTAAATTCCTTTATTTATGAGAATATTTACATATACCATCAAAATCATCAGGTGGATTTTTTAAACAATCATTACATCTTTGTAAATATAATTTATATAATTTATCTCCAAATTCATCATATAATTTTTGAAAAATTGATTTTGCTTCAAAAAACTTAGCTTCTCTATATAATTTTAATGCCTTATTATATTCGTCAAAATTTGATTTTCCAAAACCTACAACTTCAAAAATTTGAACAATTTCTGTTTTTCCTTTAACTTGGACTAAATCAACTTCTCTAATTATATAATCTTTTGTTAATAAATCAAAAGTTTCTTTACTAATTAAAATATTAGAACCATAAACTTTATTTAAACTTTCTAATCTTGATGCTAAATTTACCGTATCTCCAATAATAGTATAATCTGATCTACCTTCACTTCCCATATCTCCTATAGTAGCTATTCCACTATTTATACCTATTCCAATATCAATCTCTAAACCTAATTTATCTTGTAGTTCTCTATTTAATGATTTTAAAATATTAATTTGGTCTATTGCACTACTTACAGCTTCATCAGCATGATTTGGAATATCTACTGGTGCATTCCAATAAGCCATAATAGCATCTCCAATAAACTTATCAATAGTCCCTTTATGTATATTGATATTTTCAACCATTGGTGTCATATAAATATTAAGTAGTTCAATAACTTTTTTAGGGTCATTTAGCTTTTCACTTATATTAGTAAAATCTCTAATATCACTAAAAAACACCGTAATCTCTTTATTTTTTGGTGCTAAAACTGCACCATTTCTATCTTTTATTAACTCTTCCATAACTTTATGTGATACTTTTTTGGCAAAAGCTTCTCTTAAAATATGAGAAGTTCTACTCTCATATAAATAGTTAATACTTCCTAAAACTACAGCTAAAAACACTATTTCAGTAATTGGCAATAAAATATTGATTATATATCCATAATCAAACATTAAATAATAAACAAACATAAAATAACCAATAACCATTAAAATCAATATTAAATATGAAACAACTGCATTTGAAAAATAAAATACTAATGTAATAATTAAAGCCATTAAAAATAATGATAAAATATCTACTAATTCGCCTATATCTGGTCTATATAAAAAGTCACCTTGCAATAAATTATCAATAATATTAGCATGAACTTCCACTCCAGGGTATACATTATTAAAAGGTGTAACCCTTAAATCAAATAACCCTCCAGCACTTGTTCCAACTAATACAAATTTATCTTTGATATCATTTTTATTAAAAGTTCCATTATACACATCAATTGCAGATATATATTTAAACTTTTTTTTATCACCTCTATAATTGATAAAAAGTCTACCAAACCTATCTGTTTTTATTTTATAATTACCAACAATAATACTATCTACCCCTGCTTGAGAATAGTTTACAACTACCTTTTTAGCACCAATAGCAATTCTAAACATTTCAAAAGCTAATGATGGATAGATAATATCATCATACTTTATCAACAAAGGCACATGCCTTACTACACCATCAAAATCTGGTATCATATTGATAAATCCACCAGAGTAAGCACTATCTTGTATAATAGGGATATTTCCTATATAACCTTTAGCATTAAACAAATATTCTTCTTGCAAATTTCTCTCTATAAAAATTGCTGGAACATCTGGTAATACATTTTTTGTGGTATTTGTCTCAAAATCAAAATAAAAACCTGTAATAGTTGGAGTGGTTTCCAAAGCTTTAGCTAAAACAATATCATTATCTTCAGCTTTTATATTTAGATGATATTTTTTTGCCAAATAATATAAAGATTTTGTATCTTTTTCAGCAAAAAATATATCCAATCCAATAATTAAAGCACCACTATCTGTAAGATTATACAAAATTTGGGCTATTTTATCTCTACTCCAAGGCCATTGACCAAGAGCTTTTAAAGATTTTTCATCAATATCTACTATAACTACTTGATTTGTAGTTGGTATATCCCCTCTCATCAAAAACATTTGATCCCTTAGTTTATTGTCAAATATATCGCTAAATGGGGAAAAAAGATATATAAATATAAATGTTACAAAAGTCAAAATAAAAATTATAATATATAAAAGTTTTTTACTCATTTATATCCTTATATGTTATAATTGCCAATTATAATAAAAAAAAGGGATTTTATGCGTTTTATTTCAAAATTATTATTATTTGTTAGTTTAATCTCTTACGCATATAGCTATAAATATACCAAAAAACAAGAAAAAAGGGATATCTATAAAGGTAAACAATATCTAAAAAAACATGAAATAAATTTAGCTATCGCTGCTTTTGAGAGGGTGTTAATGTTTGACCCAAACAATGATGTAGCTAAATTTTATTTAGGTATTATATTTGAAAAAGAAAATGATATAAATTTAGCAAAAAAATATTTTGAATCTATAAAACATCCAACCCCTTATATGAAAAAAAAGATTTTAGAATTTCATAGAAAATATGAAAAATATGATATAACTTTACTATTTGGTGCAAATTTTGATACCAATATAAATAATACATCTTGTAAAGATTTAGAATTAACTTTAGTCTCTGTCAATAGTGAAAAAGTAAATGCTTTTAGTTTATACCAATTTATATCTATTTCTCCCCATTATTTAAAAAACTCTACCTTAGACCATACTATTTTATTTTTTAATAAAAATACTATAGACCATTCTCAAAATGATATTCAATTACTTAGCTATATCCCATCAAAAACTCAACATTACAAAAAATATAATTTTAAACATTATACAAAATATGATTTTGTAATGTATGGTGGTGAACCATATCTAAATAAATTCACTTTAGGTGAAACTATCGACTTTAATATACAAAATAACCATAAAAATATTATAAACCTAATGATAGCTTATAATAGATATTATAAATACAATCAGCAAAACTCATATCAAATCATATTTAATGATAAATTTATTAAATATTTTGATACTCATAATATGAGTATCCTATTAGGAATAGAAAGTAATCAAAAAGAGTTTTCTAAAGCTATCAATGTATCATATAACAAATATAAAATAGACACTAATCTAAATCTAAATATCAAAGAGTTTTATATCCAAACTAATATCAACTATGATGCTACATACTATAAAAATGAAGATCCATATTTTCTAAAAAAAAGGATCGATAGAAAAGTTGATTATATTTTTAATATAAATTTAAAACATAATAATACTATCTATCAATTCCAAACAGAATATACTCAAAATATTTCAAATATAGACCCTTATTCATATAATAAAGTTATTATCTCATTAAATCTTATAAAACACTTCAAAACTGGGCTTTAATAAAAAGTTATAAATCGACGATATTATAAATGCCTAAAGAATAATCAAGGAGGAACAATAATGAAAATATTATTAACATTATTACTTTTCATATCTACTATATTTGCATGGGTAGGTCAAATCACTGCTCTAAAAGGAAGTGCAAAAATTATAAGACATAATAAAGTTTTAAAAGCACAACCTGGATTAGTTTTATATAAAAATGATAGTATCAAAACTGGAAAAAACACAAAACTACAAATTATTTTTAAAGATAAAACTGTTGTAACAATTGGTAGAAACTCATTAGTAAAAATTGCTGATTACCTATTTGATACAAAGAAAAATTCAAAAGCAAAATTTAAACTTTCATATGGTATTATGAAAACATTAACAGGAAAAATTGGTAAATTAGCACCACAAAGATTTAAAGTTGTAACAAAAAATGCTTCAATTGGTATTAGAGGGACATATTTTGTAGTAGAAACTTATGGAGATATTGTTAAACTTGGTATGATTAGTGGAGTTACACAATTTACAAACTTAAAAACAAATGCACAATATATCGTATCAAAAGGGGAACAATTAATTTTTGAAATCCCTAAAAATAAAATTATTATTAAGAAAAACTTTATAGAACCAGCTGTAGTAAAATTAGCACATAAAACAAATAAAGTTATTAAAATTAAAGATAAAATGACTAATTCACCAGTAATTCAAAACACAAACACACCATCTATGAAAAATATAAATACAAATAGTGTATCACCATCAACAGTAGCACCAAAAATAAATAGCACTCCAACTACTATTCAAAATAGTATCAAAAACACTCCATCATCAAATTCTCAAAACAACTATCAACAATTTAGACCATTCTAAAAAGCTTCTTAGCTTTTTAGATTTGATAAATTATCTATAAGTTTTATTGGTGTTAGGTTATAGTTTGGTTGAATGTCTCCTGCTAAACTATGAGCTATAGAAGCACTAATTGTAGCTTTTAATATATGGTATCCATTTGCTAATAAAGCACCTATCATACCAGATAAAACATCTCCACTACCCCCTTTTGCTAAAGCAACAGAGCCTAAAGGGTTGATATATAGCTGATTTTTATATGCTATTATAGTATTTGCTCCTTTTAATAACAATACAACTTTTGGATATTTTTGACTAAATTTTAAAGCTAATTCAAATCTATTTTTTTGAATATCATCAACACTATATTCCCC
>Ga0256843_1001637_pt1 | contig 17429 bp, 18 predicted proteins | sample AlvinellametaG_FD_191572 | JGI IMG/M metagenome (GOLD analysis project Ga0256843, IMG submission 191572) | Pompeii worm associated microbial communities from hydrothermal vent at the East Pacific Rise, Pacific Ocean - Alvinella | ecosystem: Host-associated > Annelida > Integument > Unclassified ... | reverse complement strand
ATGATGTTGCACGGGGATTTTTCGGTCGAGGAACTTCACCTGTAAAAATTGACTTAAACGGAACCATTCCCGCATTGTTAAAAAGGAGTGTTGCATCATCCGGTACCAATGGTGCAGATGCTACTCGCGTATGATTTTTTGATTCAAAAAATTTTAGAAATTCTTCTCTTACGTTCATTTGATTTTCTCTTTAATAAAATTACGCGATTATATCTAAAATTTGTACTTTTTTTATTTAAGAAATCTCTTTACAATACTATTTATAGGCTCAGGTCTGGCAAAATAGTAACCCTGAAAATATTGACATCCCATTTTTTTCAATACTTTGTAGTGCTCTTCATGCTCAACACCTTCGGCAATAACGTTAAATCCAAGATCACTTCCAAGTCCGATAACAGCACGAATAATTGCCTGATTTTTTCTGTTTTGAAACATATTGATAACAAAACTCTGATCAATTTTAATCTGATTAATAGGCAGATCTTTAAGATATTGTAAAGAGGAGTAACCTGTACCAAAATCATCTATGGAGAGTTGTAGTCCCATATTTTGCAATGCCTCCATCTTTTTCACTGTTGCTTCAACATCTTTGATAATGACCGACTCCAGCAGTTCTATCTTTAATCGTGAAGGGTCAACCGCTGTTTCTGTCAATATTGTTGCAACCTGTTGCAGAAAATTCTCCTCTTCGAGCTGTTTGGCACTGACATTAACGGCAATAATCCAATCTTTTGTCCGAGGATTCTTCTGCCACTCCACTAACTGTTGGCAAACTTCTCTTAATACCCATAAACCAATATCAATAATCAGCTCACTCTTTTCACAAATCGATATAAAAGAGGATGGCAACAAAAGTCCGCGACTTGGATGATTCCAACGAATAAGTGCCTCTGCTCCGTAAATCTCCTGCTCTTTGTTAAACTGTAGTTGATAATAGAGTTCAAACTCCTCTTTTTTTATTGCCTGTAACAATTCACCGTAGATATCAATATCTGCTTTTAGTTTATCTTCCATCTCCTGATTAAAATAGGCAATGGCAATAGAACGCTCTTTTGCAGACTGTATTGCAGTACTTACCTGTTTTAAAAGTGTAGATGCATTAAACTCATGTTGATTTGAGAAAGTAATACCGATATAGGAGGAGAGATCTATCTCTATACCCTCAATGACAAAAGTACTTGAGAGAACCTGATTTAAATGTGCTACAAGTTCTCTACTCTTTTCAAGGATATCCTGATCTTTTTCAAAATTATAGTAGAGAATAAATTCATCAATACCTATTTTCGATATAAAATCACTGTCCGGGAAGCTTTTTTTCAATCTTTTTGCAATGTTTTTCAGCAAAAGATCCCCGATTTTATATCCATAAACTTCATTAAAAATTTTAAAATCTTTAATATTAAATGCTAAAAGGAGATGCCATCTATGAACAATACTGTAATCTATTTTTGTTTGCAAATACTCTAAAAGAAGTGTTTTGTTTGCCAAACCGGTCAAAGGATCATACTGAAGAAGATACTCTATCTGTTTTTGTGCCTTTTTATGCTCGGTAACATCCAAAAATGAGATTACATAATTTGTAAGTTCTCCTGCATCATTAATAACCTCTTGCAGCGTAATATGTTCAATAATTTTCTTCTTGTTTTTTCTTGAATTAATTATCTCTCCCTGCCAATAGTGCTGCTGTTTTAAGGAGTTCATAACCTCTTTATAAAGCTCTTTGTCCTCAATGATTTTTTCCACACATTTGGGTATTTTTTCAAGGCTCTCTGCTTCTGTATAACCGGTAACTTCCGTATATGCCTGATTTGTTTTGATGATTTTCATAGACTGATCTGTAATTAAAAGCGGTGTCTGAATCTCAAAAGCAACCGATGCAACTCTTTTTTCATTTAACGATCGCTCTATACTGTAGAGCATATAGTTTACATTTTTATATAAAATATCAAACTCATTATTGGCAAAAATATCTATCGGTTTATAGGAGAGGTTTTCAAAATCTATACGTTCTAAAAAACGGACAAGACGTAAAATAGGATAGGTAAACTCTTTTGCATAGATAACAGACAAAATAACAGAGAAGAGAAAAACAGCAAAATAGGAGAGCAGCAAAAAGATCATATCTTTTTTCAAAATCTGTGCAACAGTTTCAATATGCACACGAAACTGCATATATCCAAGAAATCTTCCCTGATAGTTAATTTTATTATAGAGTTCCAAAACACCATCTTTTTTCTGCATTTTCAAACTTTTGTCAAAAGTATCTATATAGGAGGCTTCATCGCTGTTTTTTACATACTCATAAAGAACTTTTCCATCTTTTGTATAGAGAGCAACAGAGAGAATAGCAGGAAAAGATTGTAACTGAGAAGAGATATCTGCAGCAATGGTAAGATCATCAAGCAAAAGCAGTTTTGCCAAATCCTGAGAGATAAGATTGCTGACTGTCTTACTCAAAGCAACAACCGTCTGTTGCTGTTTGTTTAAATACCAGATTACAAAAGCTCCATAGCTAATAGAAGTAATTACAAAACTTATGCTGAGCATAATAATAATTAATCTGTTTCTAATGGAGTTGTTGTAAAAGTATTGTTTCAATGTTTCCCTTTAATCCCTTTGGAAGGATTCACATAAGGAAGTTTTTCATCATTCCCCCACTCCAGCCAGGAGCCGTCATATACAGAGACTTTATAGCCAAGACTCTCCAAAACAAGAAAATTAAGTGCAGCATCTGCCCCATCTTCACAATATAAAATAATCGATTTGTCTTTTGGCAGTGTTTTATAGAGAGATTTAAGACTCTCTATACTCTTCATGTGACTCCCCTCTTTTTGTTGCATATAATTTTGCGATCCGGGATAATTAAGAGCACTCGGAATATGCCCATAACGTTTGGCATGCGATTTTTTTCCCATATAAAAATCTCGTGGTCGTCCGTCAATAATATCTCGCTTTCCTATAGAGAGCAGTGTACTTAACTTCGTTGCAAGCTTACTGTTATCTACACGTGGAACAAAGTTTGTCTTTTTTGGTTTATAAATTTCTGTCGTAACCGGAAGTTCCCCCTCTTTCCAGTTTCCAAAACTCACCTGTAAAAGACCGACATTATCTGCACCAAGAACTTCACTAATCCAGTAAAAACGAGCTGCCCAAATCAACTCCTTTCCACCGTAAACAACGATCATACTCTTATCGTCAATACCGGCATTACTGAAAAGCTCCTGTAAAAAAGAGAGTTTTGGCATCATATAGGATTTATCAAAGAGATCTCGAAAAACAGGCATATTAACAGCTCGTTTGAGATGCCCTTTAGCAAACTCTTTCTCATCACGAACATCAATTAATACAAGATGGGGATCGTCATAGTGTGCTTGCAACCATGCAACGGAGACCATAACAGGAACCTCTTCCTTTGTTCCCTCTGTCTGGGAGAAAAGCAAGCTGACACTAAACAGTAAAAGAAAAGAAAAAGATTGAATAAATCGCATAAAAAAAGCCCCCTTTTTTATTCGCTTTCTCTACATTTTATCTTTTTTTTTCTAAAGAGAAGGTTAACAAATGTGCTTTCCTCCACCAGCGTATAATTCCAGAGAAAAAGAGCACAATCATAGCAATAGCTGCATAATCATCAACCCATCGCCACCATGATGCAAAAAAAGATCCGTCATGTAAACTTAAAACAAGAGAATAGAGCGTTATATCTTGAAACCTTGGTAATAAAATATCTCTTTTGGAACGGGCAAAAAATTTAATATCGCCATCTTTTACAAATACTGTTTTAAACATATGTGGTGTATGCTTTAACAGAGCCCATCTGCCTGCTTCATAAACTCTGTTTGCCGATCCCATACCTCCAACATAGATTTTACTCTTATAATGACTTAAAGAGTAGGCAAAACCTCGACTTTCCAACTGCCATTTTTTCAGATCATCACTACCATAAACACCATAACGATTTCCAATACGTAATCGCTTTCCATCATAATCTACAGACCATATATCTTCTGTTAATGCATGATATACAGGCGGTAAGAAAGTATTTGAGATTGTGACACTCTTCATGAATTTTCTCAATCCAGAAGAGTGATCTAAAAAAACACCTGTTACAGCCAAAAACAGTACAGGAAGTATTGCTACAACAGTAAACAGATTAGCATGATATCGAATCCATTTTCTAGCAGATTTTGCCACCTTTTTTTGGTAAATAAAGTACCAGATCACAAAACCGCTTCCTGCTAAAAATATCAAAATAAGTGCAGCAAAATCATTAAAGTACAAAGAGAGTATCCCATCAAAAAAGCCTCGTCCATAGTGAAGATCTCGAACAAATCTTGAGAGTTTAATATCTTCCTGAAGCAAAGCTGCGGGTAATATTACCTGCAGCTTTTTCATAATCTTTTTATGTTCAACATCAATAAGGTAGATATCTTTTTTATCTACTACAGCAGCAAGCACCCCTTTTTCAAAACTCAAAGCAGTTATGTAATTATCTTTGAGTAAAAAAGGTTCTATCCCCTGAGTATTTTTTATATAGATACCATCAGAAGTGGCTAAGATAAGCTCATTTTTACTTTGTTGCATTGCATTAATCTGCAATGAAGAAGTTTTCTTAAAATGTTCACCTCCATCCAAACTCTCATAAAGACCTCGTTTAGAAGCTGCAAAAATATGTTGTGGATTTTGTTCTGAGATTAGATAACTACTAAAGAGTCGCTTATCAGCATTTGCAATAGAGTCAGGATAAGTACGAAAAGTTGTCGTATAAAGAAAATCCCACTTATCATGATCCAGTAAAAAACCTGTGATACTCAAAAGAAGTATCACAAGCCCAGCACTTACTCCAAAGAACTTATGGAGTTTATAGCTTTTTACCATTTATAGTTAATACCCGCATAAAACTCTCTTGGTGCACCCGGTGTATAGCTGTCACTTCCGTATGCATATTTTGCCATAACAGCATATTTTTCATCTGTAATGTTTGTCACTTTTCCAAATAAAGAAAGCTTTTTACTTACAATATAATCGACTTTTAAATTACCGATATCATACCCTTTATACTCATCAACACTGTGTTCATCATCCATCCACCATTGAGAAGTGTGTTGCCACTCACCCATAACAGTTAAACCAGTTAGATAATTTGGCATATAAAAGAGTCGTACATTAGCAAGCGTTCGTGGTGCTTGTTGCATCTCATTATCACCATAGGTCGGGTCATTGTCATAATTATGTTTTGAATAAGAATATGCAAGTTTTGTTGCCCACTCTTTTGTGATCTGCGCACGAACAGTTGCTTCAATTCCCTGATGAATCGTACTACCTCCATTATCATAATAGTAGTCTCCCGTTGTATCATTTTTATATCGGGTAACTGTATCATCAATTGTCATATAGTATGCAGAAAGCTCTATAGAACTCTTTTTGTTAAACGCTTTTTTAATACCTATTTCGTATGTATTTGATGTTTCAGGATCAAGTGTTACATCTTCATACCCTGCCTTCATAGAGTAGAGACGAGAAGCCTGTGGAATTCTAAAACCATTTGCATAACGTGCATAAATCTCGGTATCTGGCATAGGTCTAAAACTCAATGCAAGTTTTGGACTTAAATGGTTAAAACTATCACTTCTGTCAGCAGGACGAAAAATTGTACCTGAAGCATCATACGAATCATCTTCTAAATTATTATCATAAGAGTAGTGATTATAATCATAACGAAGTCCTGCTGTAAGCATCAATTTTTTTGTAATATCATACTCCACATGGGCATAAGGAGCAATGGCAATATAGTCCACATCATAATCATAAAGCGGTCCGGTTAAGAAAGTTGCTTTCGGCCATCCTGTTGTTGTAATATCGAAATCTTGATTATACAACAGGGATGATTGTGTATATTCTGCATCAACACCACCGATTATACGTCCCCATGAAGTCTCATATCTATTTTTTTGTAAAAATCCAAAAGTGTAAAGTTTATTATCATTACTTGGAAGATTTGCACTCCATGTCGCAACATAACGATTACGGTTATAACGTAAATATGGTGTAAATGTCATTTCAAGATCATTATATGAGTAATTACTAAACTCAGCACTTAAACGGGCATAATCAAATTTTCTTCGAACATCAGCCTTCTCTAAAGCAGTATAATAATCAGGATCATCACTTGCAACCGTTGAACCATCTTCAATCAGTTTATAGTCGCTCAATGTATCTGCCTGTTCAGCCACTGTTTTTGAAGCATTAAAGATCACTTTTAAATCTGTATCACTGCTAAGCTCTCTGTCATAACGAATATTTGCTTCACCTCTATCTGTTTTTGTATGTTCACGCCAACCGTCACTGTGCATATAAGAAGCATTTGCACGATAAGAGCTCTTTTCATCTATCGTATCACTCATCTCAAGTGTCGCAGAACCATAACCGTTACTGCCACCCATTGCTTTAATAGAGATCTCTTTTGTTTTTGAAGGTACTTTTGCTGATTGCACATTGACAACAGCAGCTACGGCATCCGAACCATAAAGTGCCGTCCCTGCCCCTTTTAATACCTCAACAGAAGTTGCTGTTTGAAATGTTGTATAAGCAAGTCCATTATGATTAAAAAAACCGCTTGACTGAACAGGAATACCATCTTGCATAAAAAGATAATAAGGCCCTGTATTTACAGGCATACGAATAGAAGTCATATGACCGATAACAGAACCGGTCTGCTCAATTCTAACTCCACTTAAAGAATTTAAGAGATCTTTTTGAAAAACAACCTGATCCAACTTAATTTCATCTTCACCTTTTTTTGCTATAGAGAGGGGCTGTTCTAAAACACTTTCAGCAACACCTGTTGCCGTAACACTTACAGGGTTAATCTCTATTGCAGATTCTGCTAATAAAGAAGCTGCAAGTAGGGAGAGAGATATTGTTATTTTCTTCATTCTTTCTACTCCAAAAATTTATTTCACATTAGTCTATAGAAAAAGTGTTACAAAAGTATTAAATAAGATTTAATAATTATAATAATTCGATAAGATTATCTTAAACAAGAAGCATTATAATTTTACAAAAATCAAAAAGGTTTTAATGTGCAGTTTTTAGATGAAGATTTATATGAGGCTATAAAAAACTATATTCCAAAAGTAAGTGAGTATGTTAACTCTCATGGTGGAGGGATTACCCTTCTTGGTGTCAAAGACGGTGTTGTTTACATCACATTAACAGGTGCATGCGGCGGATGTTCTATGAGTCTGATGACAACAAAAATGGTTGTTCAAAAGAAATTACGTGAGCTTATCCATCCTGCACTTGAAGTTGTCAATGTGGACGGAACTCCTGAAAATGTAATGCCAGAAGATGCTTATAGAGGTCAAAAAGAGCAGGCAGAGAGTGAAGAAGAGAGCCAAAAAGAAGAGAAACACGGGGTAATAGAGAATATCAAACATATGGTAGGACTCTAAAATGGTAGTTGACTATGCAGACAAAGCACTCACCCAACGCTATCAACTTATGGCACAAACCATCATCCCAAGACCCATTGCATGGATTGTTACAGAGGATGAAAAAGGTACTCTTAATATTGCCCCTTTTAGCTACTTTATGGGGCTTAGTTCAGAACCTCCGACCATGATTGTCAGTATTGGTCATAAAAGTGACTCTACACCCAAAGATACACTCAAAAACATCAGAGAGAGTAAAAAATGTACTATCTGTATGGTTAATGAAGCACTCTTAGAGAAGATGCACTTTAGCTCAAAAGAGTTAGATGCAAAAGAGAGTGAAGCAGAGATATTCAATATAAATACTCAAAAAGTATGTGAAGATTTTCCTCCTCTTATTGAAGGAACACCAAGTGCTTTTTTCTGTGAACTCTATCAGGAGTTGGAGATTAAAGGTTCACAGACTATACCTCTTGTTGTAGAGATTAAACAGCAGTTTATAGATGATGCTATTATCACAGATCAAGAGCGTATCACTCTTGATTATGAACCGCTTGCCCGTGTTGGTAAAAGCTATGCCCTTTTAGGCAAAAAGATAACACCGCCTAGCATACCGTAATGAACGACTACATTATTTTCGGTGCTATCACCTTTGTCCTCTCTATTCTCTTCTCAATGGGAGGAGCGGGTGCAGGTGTTGCCATTATTCCACTTCTTAACTTTTTAGGTCTTGACTTTACTGTAGCAAAAGCCGTCGGTCTCTTTGCAGGTGCTTCAACGACTATAACATCAAGTGTTATGAATATAAAGCGAAAAGCTGTTGAGTACAGTTTTGTGGCACCTATTGCCATTATGATGCTTATTTTTGCCCCACTTGGAGCATACAGTAGTAGTTTTATCAATGAAGAGTATGTAAAAGCTTTCTATATGATTATGCTTTTTTACTCAGCAAGTATGATGATGTTTGGAAAGAAAAAAGCTCTCTTTCATGCAACAGGCAAAACAGCACTCTTTCTTGTTGGTGGTATTGTCGGTTTTCTTGCCGGACTTTTAGGTGTCGGAGGAGGAAATATCTTAATTCCACTCTTAACGCTTCTTGGTTTTGAGCCAAAAAGAGTAGCTGTTGCGGTTAGTTTTGTTGTACCATTTTCAGCACTTGGAAGCTTTTTTACCTATGCCTCTTATGTACCTCTTGACTGGATACTTTTAGTTGTTGTTTCTCTCTCTGCTATTGCCGGTGGCTATATCGGAAACTATATGATGCACTTTAAACTCGAACAAAAACAGATTAAAAAGATTATGGCACTTATTCTCTACAGTTTGGCACTCAAACTACTGTGGCACTTTATCTTTTAAAAGCTTCACCAAAGAGTGCTATAGCAGTATCACCACTACAGTGTGTCGGTGCTGCTTCTTGCACACCCATCGCTTTTAAATCTTCAATCACCTGAAAAATTTTCTCCTTCTCACTTCTTAAAAGATGAAAACCGCCACTCACTCTCTTTATATCTTTACCAAGAAACTCTTTTGCAACAACTGCTATTTTATCAACACCATAATGCCCACATCCCGTTATAACTTCCGGATTTTGACCGTCAACAATAAGAGATTGTTCAGGCATCTCACTTCCAAGCAATCCTGTTGTGTAAAGGTTATCAAAGAGCTGCATCGGTTTTTTCCCACAAACAACAAGCTCTTTTACCATCCCTTTGAGATCTTTTAAAAGATGCTTTGAGAGTGAAGCAGGTGCAAAGAGAGTAATGTTAGGATTAAGCTCAATGATGGAATCCACCCCGCCTATATGATCCCAATGTGAATGTGAGAGAAAAAGGTACTCGATCTCTGTAACATCTACACCCGTTTTTTGCATATTTTGAAGCAGTACACGACCATTGCTTCCTGTGTCAAAAAGAAGTTTATACTCTGACAAATAAGCACTAAAACCCCATAAAGAATGACACTCTTTACATACCGTATAGTTATCAAAAACTATTTTCATCCTATAAACCTCTCATCTGCTCGCATCGCTTTTACCTCATCGGCACTCGATTGCATCCAACCGCTTGTAACTCTACCAGAGACTCTGTCAAAATGTTCTATATAGGGTTTGATGTCAATAAGCGGTGTCCCATCTACAATATCCACACCTTTTATGGTAACAATGTTACCTTTGACACTAACAAGTTCAACAAGACTCATGCCAAGTGAATTTGGATGCATTGGTGTACGTGTAGAAAAAACACCACGCGGTGTTTTTGTTTTATCATTAAAAGGAATAACATGCAGTTTTGGCTCACGTACCTTATGAAAATAGTAAATAAGATAGAGATGGCTAAAACCCTCAAGATCTTTTAATCCTGCAACATACTCCTCTTTAAACTCAATAGTAGCATAGACATCATCAGCCCCGCAAGGCTGAACGGGCATATTTTTCAGATCACAAAAAGGGGAACGGATGGTAGCAATGGGCTCAATATTTATATTCACACCAAAACCTTTATACTGTAAAATTATAATTATTATAGTATAGGTTTATAAATAGTATGCTACTCCGATTAAAAGAATAACAACACTCAGCCAAATTATGGGAATAAGACGATATTTAAGTGCAACATCTCTAAGACCCATAAAGTAGTCACTCACAAGCGCCCCTTTTACAAAAGTAGTAAAAAGCAAGACCCCTACAAGTGCCGTATCAATCAATTTTAAATACCCAAGCAGATAGGCAAAAAGAGTAAGAAAAACCAAAACAATCCAAACTATCTCTAAAATTTTTTTCATACTTCCCGCCTCTATCGAATAATATAGATAAGTGGAAAGAGTACAATCCACAACAGATCAACCATGTGCCAATAAGAAGCACCCGACTCAAATCCACGATAATCATCAGGTGTATATCCTGCAACTTTTGCTCTTTGGTGTACATTAAACAAAATAATCGTTCCTAAAAAGACATGCATAAAGTGAAACATAGTAAGCAGGAGATAGAACATAAAGAACTTATTTGTACTAAGAGTAATTCCTTGATCAAAAATATGATAAAACTCAGACATCTTAATAAACAGAAATGCAACGCCACACGCCATAGCAAACTTCAGCCATTTTGTCGCCTCTTTATTGGCTGACTCATAATTCTCCTGACGCATATTTCGCATAAGTGAGACACCTTTGACAACAAAGTAACTGCTTGTTATCAAGATAAAAGTATTGATAAAACCAGATGTCTGATTCAGCATCAATTGTGATTGATTAAAGAGTGCAACATCTGCTCGGCGTGAAAAGGCATAACCTACAAAAAAGAGTCCAAATGTAAGCAGTTCAACATAAATAATAATCCATACACCAAAATCTCCCGGAGGGTACTTCTCTTTTAACGCTGCTATCTTACTCATGGGAACTCTTTGTAAAATGAAGAGCAATCAACTTCTCAAGTACGGCCAAAACATCCTCTTCATCACTTAAAGACTCAACAATAGAGTGCATACAGGCATCATAAGGATCAAATCCTCTTACCATCAGTTTTGCCGCATAGATAAGCAGTCGTGTCGAGACTGCTTCTTGAATATCTGTATCACCCAACTGCCGTATCTCACTTGCAATATCTACCAGCTTCTGTGCCGTATCGGCATCAATGCCGCTCTCCTGAATAATAACCTCTTTTTCAATATCAGGTTTTGGATAGGTAAAACTCAGCGATAAAAAACGCTGTTTTGTACTTGGCTTCATCCCTTTGAGCACATTTTGATAACCCGGATTGTATGAGACAACGAGCATAAAATCAGGATGTGCTTCTATCACTTCACCTGTTCTGTCTATCGGTAAAACCCGTCTGTAATCTGCCAAAGAGTGCAATACTACTGTTGTATCTTTTCTTGCTTCTATGATCTCATCAATATAGCAGATTCCACCATTTCGTACCGCTTTTGTAAGCGGACCATCCTGCCAATATGTCCCCTCTTCACTTATTAAATGTCGTCCGACAAGATCAGCTGCACTCAAATCATCGTGACAAACAACCGTATAGACATCCCGACCGAGCTGCTCACCCATCGCTTCAATAAAGCGTGTCTTTCCACATCCCGTAGGACCTTTGATTAAAACCGGCAGATTCATCTGCGCTGCTGCGTGAAAGAGCTCAACTTCATTTGATTGTGGGAGATAATAGGTTTGTGACATAATTGTTCCTTTATTTTGTTAAATTTATATAGACTTCTGTCAATACTTTTGGCAACTTCTCACCATCACGGACAATAGCATAACCGTTGCGTCCAAAGAGATAACTCAGATACTCTTTTGCATCCAAATCAATAGTAATACAAAAAGGGGTAATCCCCTTTTTCTTGATCTCCTGAAGCGCTTTTTTCGTATCTTCAATACCGTAACGACCATCATATCTGTCTTCATCATTTGGTTTGCCGTCACTGATAATAAGCAGCAGTTTATTACTACTTTGCTGTTTGTCAAGAATCTTTGTCGCCTCGCGAATAGCTGCTCCCATACGGGTATAGTACTGTGGTTTTATACTATTAATACGCCCCCGAATAAGATCATCATATCTATCTTTAAAATTTTTAATAATATTAAAATAGACTTTTTTATTTTGAAGGGATGAAAAGGTATAGATGGCAAACTTGTCCTCTAATTTTTCCAACGCTTCGCTAAAGACCATCAAAGAGTCTTTAATGACATCAATAATTCGCATCTCCTGTGTGATACCGCCCTCTGTAGAGAGTGAGATATCTGCCAAAAGCAGTGTTGCCATATCACGTGTCTTTTTCTCATAGGTCACATAAAAATTTTGATGATGCATCGATTTGTCCTGATGGGACATATACTCTATCCAGCTGTCTATGTTTAACTCATCACCATAAGGCAGACGGTCATTTTTGATACGATCAAGTTTAAGCATATCCAGCTCACCCTGAATCTTTTTAACTGTTTTTCTGAGTCGTTGGGGCAACTCTATAGGGACAACATTGAGTGTTACCTGCGGTAAAATACGGGCATATTTTATTAGATAATCATTCTTCTGATAATCCCACTCATCAACATAGTGCCCTTTTCCAAGAGGATAGGTTATTGTCTTGTCTGGCAAAAGTTCAAGATCCATTTTAATACGTGCCGCAAGGTTTGCCTGCTTCTGCCCTACGGTAATCTCATCAAGATCCTCAGCATGATAGAGGGCATCTTCATCAAAACTGTCATCTTCGCATCTGTCAACATTGACCTGCTCAAAGATACTCATAAGTGATTCTGGTAAAAATGCCAAGAATCCGTCAGTCTCATGTTTATCATCTATCTGTTCTGTCTGCTTTTTCATCTGCAACTCTTGAGACTTCTCTTTTCCCTCTTCCCGTAAAGGTTCTTCACTCTCCTCATTATTAAGGGCAGGAGCAATGGTAATTGCAGGAGGATATATCCAAAGCGGATTTGGGTAGGTCTCAATCAGACTCTCATTACTCTGTTCATCCAAACTTTTTAAAAAAGAGAGCTGTTCATATTTTGCCATAAGGTAGGCTGTTGCCTCTGTATAAAAATGATCAAAACCTGCATAACGATCTCGTAAATAGCGAACAGCTTTTTGATTCTCTTCAATAAGATTATGATTACTTACATTCTTTACCTGTGCCGCAAGTGCAACAAGCCAGTAGTAGAGCATCTCATTTTGCTCTTTTGTAGCAAAATATGCAAAGGATGCGGGAAGGTAGAGAGACTCCTCATCTTGCCAGCTTAAAAAAAACTCTTTGCCTAAAAAAGAGATCTTTTCTAAAAGGGTGCGTGAGGTTTCAACATAACGTTTGTCGGTAATATGAAGCTCTTTTGCTTTTTCACCACCCATAAGGCGGTGAAAAATATGGAGGTTTTTTGAAATATCTTCAAAATTGACTCGAGCATCTTCATGAAACTTATGAACTTTCTTGTTGAGATATCTATCCCAACTTTTGCCCATACTCTCCTCAAACTCAAGCCAATAGTGAAGCATATATATCCAAACGCTCTAAGCTGCTTCAGGCTCTTTTACAAAAAAGCTGTAAAAGTATGTAAGCAATCCAGAAAGAACAAGTAGACCAAATCCGAGACGAACCATATAGATACCGTTAATAGACTCTTGAGAATCCATAAAACTGATAAGATCTGTTCCAACTCTCTGATCAAAAATCTGAACAAGTCCCGCAGCACTAAGTGCCAATGTAAGACCAATCATTCCGATATTCATCATCCAGAAAGCTTTTAGCTCAACACTTTGTGCTTTTTCAGAGTTTCCATAAGGACGTCCTCTTAAAATCGGCATTGCATAAGCAATCATTGTAAAGATAATCATTACATACGCACCATAAAAAGAGAGGTGACCGTGTGCTGCTGTAAGCTGTGTACCGTGTGTAAACATATTTACAGGTGCCAAAGTATGGAAGAATCCCCAAACACCAGCTCCTAAAAATGCGATAACTGCTGTACCTTTTGCCCATGTAAGAGCAATTTTGTTTTTATGCTCAATTTTTCTTTCACGTGCCATTGTAAAGGCAAAAAGAATCATTAAGAAGAATGGTAACGGCTCAACAGCTGAAGAGATAGATCCAATCCATAACCAGTACTCAGGTGCTCCCATATAGAAGAAGTGGTGACCAGTTCCAAGGATTCCAGATACCATTGTCATTGCAATAATAAGATATAACCATTTATCAATATGCTCTCTATCCACACCTGTTACTTTAATAAGAACAAATGCCAAAATAGCACCTAAAATAAGCTCCCATGTTGCTTCAACCCAAAGGTGAACCGTAAACCACCAGAAAAATTTATCTGCAATAAGATTGTCTGGTACATAGAATGCAAAAAGGAAGAATACTGCAAGACCAACAAGTCCTGTTAATAAAACAGTAGTAATAACTGTCTTTCTTCCTGTAATAACAGTCATACCTGTATTTACAATATACGAAACAACTACAAGAACAATACCGACTTTTGTTGGAAGCGGTTGCTCAAGGAACTCTCGCCCCATAGTAGGTAAAAGATTATTGAATGTAAGTTGTGTTAACTCTGCATACGGAACAAAAAGGTAACCTAAGATTGTAGCAACACCTGCTGCTGCGAATACCCAAAATGTCAAAATTGCAAGTTTCGGGCTCCAAAGTTCTCTCTCTGCCTCTTCAGGAATAAGGTAGTATGTAGCTCCCATAAAACCAAACAATAGAGTGACAATCAAAAGGTTAGTATGAACCATTCTTAAAACATTAAATGGAATAAGTGGAAATAAAAAATCCCCCCAAATATACTGAATCCCCATTAAAATACCAAAAAGTATCTCTCCTGCAAGAAGAACAAGTGCAAAAATAAAGTACGGCTTTGCGACCGCTTGTGAAGTGTATTTCATATTTTTCTCCTATCCTTCAATGGTTGGTGGCCAGTCATTGGCATTTACTTTAGATGTCCAGATCAGGAAATCTGCTAAGTTGTCCACCTGCTTTGGTGTTAAGTGGAACTGTGGCATTTTTCTTCTGTTTGGTGTATCAAGCGGTTGTGCTGCCATCCAGCCTTGCATATATGCTTTAAACGAAGCTTCGTCTCCGCCTCCCCTTCTTTGAAAAACATTCATAAGCTCTGGCGCATAATATGCTCCTTCTCCTACAATTGTATGACACCCTACACAGTCATTTTGCTCCCAAAGTTTTTTCCCGGCAACAACACTTTCTGTCATGTTTTGCTGATTGGATCGTTTTGGGATTTGATGCACAGTATCAAAAGAGAGAGCAATAAATATCATAAGAGCGAATGTTCCGCCCCCATAATAGATGTTTTTTGCCATACTTTTCGTTATACGTTCAGTCATAAATCATCCTTTTTTTATTTCTACCTACAAGTAGTAATTGAAATTTTAACACAATAAATTTAATTCTACCTAAATGTAGGATTTGTGAAATATGTTATAATGTTATAAAAAATATAGAGAGAAATTATGCAACTTAGTAAAAGTTCCCAATACGCAATACGAATCTTGGCTTATATGGCAGATCAAAAAGATTCGCAAATTTTAAGTGCTACAGAACTTTCAGAAAAACTTGAAATTCCCTATAAATATTTAACAAAATTGATGACAGATATTGTAAAAGCAGGTTTGGTAATCTCTGTCAGAGGAAGAGACGGCGGCTATTCATTTGCAAAACCGCCTTCTGAAATTCTTATTGAAAATATTTTAGAGATCTTTCATGACTCCATTCAGGATCAGCAGTGTGTTTTGGGGATTGGATTTTGTAATACAAAGTGCAAATGTGCACTTCATGATCAGTGGATGGAACCAAAACTTCTTATGCAAAAAATGTTTCGGGAATCAACACTTGAAGCTATTGCAGGAGAAGGTTCTAAGATTTAATACCTATATTAAGTGCCTTTGTATGCAGCAGTGCATCTGCTGTTTTTCGTCTGGCACTCTCTACAAGTCGTGAAAATGTCGTTCTTGAAATACCCATTTTATCAGCACACTCCTGCTGATAAAGTCCCTCAAAATCAGCAAGCCGCAAAGCTTCCATCTCATCTTCTAAAAGATATATTTTTTCTAATTTATTACGTTGCAGACCACAAGGTTTAAAACAGATACCACTGTGATCAGCTTCTATTGTTCTTTGTATCTTTTTTCTTCCTCGCATTTTACTCTCTCTACTCTTTCTCTATCCATTTTGCCAAAATCTCTCGATCTTGCTTAGAAATTTTGTTTCCAAAAGCAGGCATACGTGCTCCACGATACCCTTGCCACTTTTGCATACTGCCGTTTTGAATACTTTTTGCAATAGCCTCTACATTATTACTGTAGCGTTTTGCTATTTTTGCAAAAGAGGGACCGACAAGATCCTTATGCTTTCTATGACAGGAGAGACAGTTGTATTTTCTGGCCAAACGCTCTCCAGGTGCCATCTTTTGCAATCTGTTTTGCAAAGCCTGTGCCGCTGTCAAATTTTTAACAGTATAGTGTTCAAACATATACTCGGCTATAGCTTCTAATTCATCCTCGGTTACTTTCCCTTTTTGAGAAGGCATTACACCGTAACTCTCCAGACTTTTTTTATCACAAAAGGATTTTTTGGCACTTGGATGAATCACATAATCTTTGACAAAATCTATTGCTTTTGGAATTTTATCACTCTCACTTGAAGCTTTGATAAAATCTTTAATATGAAACGCAACAGCCATCATAGGCGGTGCTTTTTCATCTTTGTATGTCTTTGGCGGCAAGTCAAGATTATGACATGATGCACATCGTTCTTTGATCAGTTTTTCTCCATCTAAATGAGAATGATGCTTCTCTTGGCATCCACTCAAAACAAAAAGAGAAAAACAGGCACCAAAAAGTAAAAAAAGAAACTCTTTATTTCTCATTTTATCTCCTTTAAATTACTCTTTACAGACTCTTTATTTGGATGATCCGGATCAAATTCACAACAAGCACTTACTGTTTTTTGCGGATATTTTATATAGTAGTAACCGTTTCTAATAGTATAAAGACCAAAGATAATAACACTGATAGCAGCAAGTCCCATCATAAGATTTCTAAACTGTGAATTTTTATAAAGCCCTACAAAAAAGCCCAAAGAGAAGAGTGCCGGTGTCGTACTAAGTCCAAAAATAAACATAACCAAAGCACCATAAAGCGGACTCGCCGTACTTGCAGCCGTAATTGCAAAGAAGTAAACAAGTCCACATGGAAGCAGTCCGTTTAACATACCCAAAACAAAAAAACTAAGAAGTGATTTTGTCTGCAACAGTTCACGAAAAATTTTTGTGTACCATGAGTTTGTAGCAAAAGAGTGTTCCAAAAGTGTTAAAAATTTAATCTTTCCCGAGAGTGAAAGTCCTGCAAGTACCATAAAAGTACCGGCAAAAACAAGCATCAAACCATTTGTCAGATTATTAAAAGTCGCAACTCCTCCGAGATACCCAAACAGTGCACCAAGAATAGTATAAGTTGTTATTCTGCCTCCCGAATAGAGAAGATGAGCAAAAGCCTGT
>Ga0256843_1001636_pt1 | contig 17444 bp, 15 predicted proteins | sample AlvinellametaG_FD_191572 | JGI IMG/M metagenome (GOLD analysis project Ga0256843, IMG submission 191572) | Pompeii worm associated microbial communities from hydrothermal vent at the East Pacific Rise, Pacific Ocean - Alvinella | ecosystem: Host-associated > Annelida > Integument > Unclassified ... | reverse complement strand
CTTCATCGGCGGCGGTACCCCTTCTACTGTCAAGCCGGAGCTCTACCGCCCGATTTTTGAGCTGCTTGCACCTTATATCAAGGAGGGTGCTGAGATCACCTCTGAGGCCAACCCCAACAGTGCGACCGCAGACTGGCTTAAGGGGATGCGAGCGCTCGGAGTCAACCGCATCAGTTTTGGTGTGCAGAGCTTTGATGATGCCAAGTTGAAGAAGCTTGGCCGTGCCCATCAGGCCAGTGATGCCACAGCAGCACTCTGGCGGGCCAAAGACGCCGGATACGAGCATCTTTCACTTGACCTCATCTATGCCGTCGACGGTGACACACAGGCCCTTTTACAACATGACCTCGATGAGGCGTTCAAACTCCCTATCGACCACCTCAGTGCCTATGCCCTCACCATCGAAGAGGGTACCCCATTTGCAACTACACCCGAGGTCGCCAACGAAAAGCTGGCACTGACCGAGTGGTTCCTGAAGCAGATCAAAGGACACTTCCCCAGTTACGAGATCTCCAACTTCGGTGACTACCACTCCCGACACAACCTTGGGTACTGGCAATACAAGCCCTACATCGGTCTTGGATCCGGTGCGGTAGGTGCCCTGGAAAAGAGTCGCTACTATCCGACACAGGACGTGCAGGCCTACATCGCTGACCCGCTTAAGATCCAGACAGAAGAGCTCAGTGATGAGGCGATCAGGACTGAGAAGATCTTTCTGGGACTTCGCTCTATCGTCGGGGTCGATGAGACCATACTCAATGCACAGGAACTTCGCCAGGCCAGACTCCTGGTCGACGAGAAAAAACTCCGTCATCATGATGGCCGTTTTTACAACGATGACTACCTCTTAAGTGATGAGTTGGCACTCTTTGTGCAACAATAAGCCACTTTCACCCATTTTTAAATAAGAGAGGGCTATAATCGCGAAAACTATTATGTAGGCGGTCAGTCATGTTTGGTATGGGTTTTGCTGAGATTTTGATCATCGGTGTCATTGCTATCTTGTTCTTGGGACCAGACAAACTTCCAGAGACGATGGTACAGATCGCTAAGTTCTTTAAGTCGGTCAAGACCACAGTAGCCTCGGCCAAGAACTCCATCGAAGAGGAGTTGCACATCCAAGAGATCAAAGAAGAGGCCAACAGCTACAAGCGTCAGTTCGTCGAAGCGACCAATGAACTTGAGAAGAGCAGTGGTATCGAAGATCTGAAAGATGAGATGCAGGAGGTCCGACACGGGGTCTATGCTGATGCTCCGGCCGCGAAACTTCCCGAAGAGACTCAAGCTGAACCTGCACCGAAGAAACCGGAGGTCGTCACCTTCGCCAAAAAGAGCAAGAAGTCCAAAGGTCTGGGACTTGATGATCCTATAGACCTTGATGATGAGACCAAACCAAGTGAGAATGTATAATGTTTGATGACCTTAGACCCCACCTTGTAGAACTGCGAAAACGTCTCGGCATCTCGGCCATCAGTATTGTCATCTCTTTCTTCATCATGTTCTACTTTCATGAGATCCTCCTTGAGTGGATGATCGCACCGCTAAATGATGCCCTTATCGAGGTCGGTAAGAAATCTGTCCATGCCGCCAACGGTATGGTGACCACCAGCCAGGTCGGCGGAGCCTTCTTCGTAGCCCTTAAGGTCTCTTTCTTTGCCGGGCTGCTTCTGGCACTGCCTGTCATCTTGTCGCAGATCTGGATGTTCATCGCACCAGGCCTCTACGCCAATGAGAAGAAGATGCTTCTACCGTTCATCTTCGGCGGGACACTGATGTTCGCGGTGGGTGTCGCTTTTGCCTACTATGTCGTCACCCCTTTTGGTTTTGACTTCCTGATCACCTTTGGTAGTTTCAAGTTCACACCACTGATCAACATCGAAGACTATGTCGGCTTCTTCACCAAGATCATGTTTGGTTTCGGACTAGCCTTTGAGCTGCCGGTCTTTGCCTACTTCTTGGGTCTTTTGGGACTGGTCGACGACAAGCAGATGATCGCCTTCTTCAAGTATGCCGTGGTCATCATCTTTATCGTGGCCGCACTCCTTACACCACCGGATGTCCTGACACAGATGCTGATGGCCGGACCGCTCATCCTGCTCTACGGTGTCTCTATCTTGCTGGTCAAGATGGTCAACCCTGCCGATGATGACGATACCGAGGAGGTCGAAGACCTCGAAGACGGTGTAGCTGTCTTAAAAGATGCCCTCGGCATCAGTGATGACGATGCAAACCGATCCGCTAAAGACAAGTAGTTATGACTTCACACTCCCGCCGGAGCTCATAGCGACCCACCCTGTCGAACCGCGTGACCATGCGCGACTGCTGGTCTACAACCGTAAAAGCGACACCATCACCCATACCCGTTTCGATGCCTTTGAAACCTTTCTGCCCAAAGAATGCGGTATCATCTTCAACGATACCAAGGTGATCAAAGCCCGTCTTTACGGGCATAAGCCCAGTGGCGGCAGGGTCGAACTCCTTATCAACCGTCCTCTCGATGCGCACCGGGTCAATGTCTATATACGCGGCAGGGTCAAGAGCGGGACCGATATCGCCTTTGAATCCGGTTTTCATGCCAGAGTGATCGCGCTTCATGAAGATGGCAGCCGTGATGTCAACTTCTATCTTGATGACAAGCTGCTCCGTTTCGAGGAGATCCTCCCCATCATCGACACACAAGGCCACATCCCACTGCCTCCTTATATGCAGCGAGATGATGAGAAGATCGATGAAGAGGACTACCAAAGCGTCTTTGCCAAGAACGAAGGTGCTGTTGCTGCACCGACCGCATCACTGCACTTTACCCAGGAGCAGTTCAAACGCCTCTGCAGCAACCACCCCAACGCCTCTGTCACCCTCCATGTCGGTGCCGGTACCTTCAAACCTGTGGACAGCGAGATCATCACGGACCACCCCATGCACTCCGAGTACTATGCCATCTCATCTGAGGCCAAAGCCCTTTTTGACAGTACGACTCCCCTCCTCTGTGTCGGCACTACCTCGACCAGGACCATCGAGTACCACGCCCGTCATCCTGAGCAGCTCTCAGGCGAAGCCAACCTCTTCTTACACCCGGGGAACAAGCCGCTTCGTGTCGATCATCTCTTGACCAACTTTCACCTGCCGCAGTCCACACTGCTGATGCTCGTTGCCTCCTTCGTCGGTGTCGAGACCACACACAGACTCTATCAAGAAGCGATCAAAGAGAGGTACCGTTTCTACTCTTACGGTGACGCGATGCTGATCCTCTGATCTTTTGTATCGATCTCTCTAATATTAATCAACAATAAAACATACTTTCACTATCATATCACAATTTTATCACACTTGTTCAAGGAGAGTATGTTCATGAGACAGATATTTACGGGGATCTTTCTGATCTATCTATTGCTGATGTCACACGGTTGTTCCGATAGTGCCACGACAGAAGAAGAGCAGCCACAGACTGAGGTCAGCATGTCTCTTAGCGGTACGGTCACAGACCCGGCAGGAGCACCTTTGGCAGGTGTGCATGTAAAAAGTGGTTCCCGTTCTACTCTGACAGACGACAACGGAGCGTACACCCTTACACTTCCAGAGGCACAGGAGGTCTCTGTCACTGCTAACCTTGAATATTATACAGAGAGTTCCCGTGTAGCACATATTGTCTCCGGTGAGCAGAGTGTACTCGACCTTACCATGCTCAATGTCGATACGATAGAGCTCTTTAATGCTGCCGACGGTGCCACCATACAGACAAAAGGTGCATCCGTCACACTTCCTGATGCCTATGTCTATCCTGACGGTACACCTTACATCGGTGAGATCACAGCCACCGTCTCCTATAACCGTGTCACTACTGTTCAGGGCGCTATGGTCTTTCCCGGAGACTACCTGGGTCTGCAGACAGATGGTACGACGAGCGTCTTACAATCATACGGATTTATCGATGTGACCCTCAAAGACGCACAGGGCGATCCGATTCAACTTGCCGCTGGGAAGAAGGCCACACTGGTATACCCGATGGACAGCCATATAGAAGCGACTCCCGAGAGCATCCCCCTCTGGTACTACGACACAGAGCGTGGTATTTGGGTCGAAGAGGGGCTTGCTACATACGATGCGCTCAGCAACAGCTACTCAGGTGATGTAACACACTTTACCACATGGAACCTCGATCGCAAGTTTGACGGTGCCGAGTACAATGGTTGTGTTGAAGATGCCAACGGTGTCCCACTCCCTTATGTCGACCTCTTTATCTCCGCAACAGCATGGAGCAAACATCTTACGAACCGGGATCCGGAAGGGAAGTTCAGACTGATCAATGCCCCGTCGAACATGCCGATCTCTATCTATGCCAAGCTTGGGCAGACTGTCTCTTTGCAAGAGACTGTCATACTCTTGCCGGGTGAGGTCAGAGAGGCAGATACATGTCTTGTACTTGACAAGAACATAACGGATCTTTTTACTACTGTGATAGGGCAAGTGGTCGACAGTGATGGTCTTCCGATCCAGGGAGCAACGGTCATGATCGACAACACTACTGTCGCTACCGATATCAACGGGACCTTCTCCATCCCTATCATACGTTCTTCAGACAACACATTGATGGAGATCTCTTTCTCAGTAGAACCTAACCTCTATATGACAAAGAGTTTCCCGCTTGACAACGCATCAGTGACTGACGTCGGTACGATCCAACTGCGTGCCACACACCTACTGGGCTGCCTGCTCGATACCAATGGTCTTCCATATACCTATACCGGCGAAGGCGGAGGCAACATCTTCCTCGATGAACCCTACGGCCTCTTTGATATTGACTCTGAGATCGCTACAGATAACACCGGGATGTTCGATCTCTACCTCCCTTTCGACTTTCAACAACATACCCTCTATGGTTTTGACAACTTTAAAGAGCGGGCCTCTACATCACTCGAGTTTACAGCCAATATTTCACTTTTAGACCTGCGCCAACAGTGTATGCAGCTTCAGCCTATCGTCGATCGTAACATCACGACGACATTGACCATAGTCGACCACAACGGTACTGCGGCTACGATGGAGATCATGCATAACACCTATGACGTCAACATCGGAAGAAACGGATACCCTTACTTTTTTGGAACCACTATTGCGACAGATGTCAATACGACCACCCTCTCTACACTCAAAGACGGAAACTATCTTGTCAAACTCGCTCTTCCTTCTAACGAGGTCTCTGATTTTACAGGTATCACAGTACGTGTAGTCGTTGGTCAACAGCTTGATGAGTTGATGATCGTACCTTTAAACAAGAGTACCCTCGTACAGGGTGCCGATTGGTTCTTCTTCAAGATAGAGGTCTTTCAAGGCGTTGCAAAACTAATACCGGTCAACCTTCTCGGAACGCCCCCTTCTTGATCACACAGAAGTATCTCAGGCACCTGGATATCGCTGCTCTTTCTCTCTTGAGACACTCTCATGAGAGAAATCTCTCCTTAAGTATCACTTATCTATAATAGGAGACCATTGGGTCATCTCGGACCTTAATATAAAAGGCTAAAACTGATCGTGGAAAAACTACGCATATTAATCGTCGATGATGAGAAGATCACCACCAACATCCTCTCAAAGATGTTGGCCTCGCAACACCATATAGAGACTATCACCTGTCATGATGCACAGACCGCGTTAGAAGCCTTCCGCTCCAGCCATTTCGATATCGTCCTCTCTGACATCAACATGCCGGGTATGAACGGTCTTGAGATGATCAAAGAGATCCGTAAATATGACAAAAAGGTCAAGATCGCCATCTTTACCAACTTCGACAACAAGCAGTATATGCTCGATGCGATCGAGTATGGTGTCAACCAGTTCTTCTCCAAACCTTTCAAGCGGGACCATTTTCTGGAGGTGATCACCAACCTCACCAACGAGATCATGACACGGCGCAAGACCGAGCTCGAGCTCAAACGTCAACAGAACATCCTTCATGCCATCAAAGAGATGTCTGTCCACTTCCTGCAGCATGATGACTGGAACAGGACGCTCCATCAACAGATGAAATGTCTCAAAGATGCTGCCGGTGCCTCCTCTATCTTTATCTTTAAGAACCGCCACAAGAAGAGTGTCACCGAAGCAGAACGCTTCTTCACCATCAACGATCATGATGAGGCACTCGCTCCCGACCTTCTTCACTATTATGACCAGAACCTGACCGACTGGAAAGAGCGACTCAGTAGGGGTAGACATATCAATGGTCTGCTCAATGCGTTCAATCCGGACCAGCAGCTGCTTTTAGATGCCTACAAGATCGATACACTCTTGATGCTGCCTATCTTTGCCAATAACAGATGGTGGGGGTTCCTGGGTATCGGTAATGCACATGGTGAGCTCTTTGACAATGCCAGTATCGAGACCCTGGAGACCGTAGCACGGATCATCGGGTCTGCCATCAATAATGAGCAGAACCTCCGTGAGTATGAGATCCGAAGTACCATGTTCGAACATACAGTGGACGGGATCATCATCTCGGATGCCAATAACCTTATCATCAACGTCAACCAGGCCTTCACTGATATCACCGGTTTCACTAAAGAGGAAGCCTTGGGCAAGGACCCTAAGCTCTTAAAGTCCTCCATCCATGACAAACAGTTCTATATCCAGATGTGGGAACAGCTGCAGCAAGATGGCTACTGGCAAGGAGAGATCAAGAACAGACGCAAGAACGACGAGCTCTTCATAGAGTGGTTGAGTATCAATGTCATCAAGAATGAGAAAGGAGAGGTACAGAACTATGTCGGTATCTTCTCTGATGTGACAGCCCACCGCAGCAATGAACTTGAATATGCTCACCTCGCCACGCATGACGCACTTACCGGTCTGGCCAACCGTGTCCTGCTTGATGACCGCCTCAAGCAGGCCATCAACCAGGCCAAGCGTATCAACCGCTCTGTAGCAGTCATCTTCTGTGACCTGGACAACTTCAAACCCATCAATGACACCTATGGTCATACTGCCGGAGACCTGGCCCTGAAGAAGTGCAGTGAGTATTTCACCTCTGTCGTACGTGGTGAGGACACTGTTAGCCGTTATGGAGGAGATGAGTTCGTGATCGTCTTGAGCGCTATAGAACCTGAGGACCTGGATGTCATCACAAAGAAGATCCTCAACATCACCAATGTCCCTTTTGAGATCGACGGCCATGTCATCACACTGGAGATGAGCGCCGGTGTCAGCTTCTACCCTCAGGATGCCGACAGCAGTATCGAGCTCATCCATAAAGCGGACCAGGCGATGTACCGTGCTAAAAAAGCGGGGAAGAACACCCTTCTTACTTTTAACAGACCACTCCATAGATAGTCTTACACCTCAGATCTTCAGCTACTGCATAAAAAATAACGATATTCATCTGCTTTAAAACAGCTATAGGGTAGAATATCAAAATTTTATCACAAAGCAAGGAGTACCACCGATGAAGAACTATCTTTCATTACTGTTTTTGACACTCGCTCTACTGACGACAGGCTGTTCAAGCGATTCTGACAAATCCTCAGATGGGACCACCACCCTTAAGAGCACTGTCAGCGGAACCATCACCGATATTGCCGGTGCCCCTCTCAGCGGTGTAACGGTACATGCTGCGGACCGGACTACAACAACGGATGAAGCGGGTCATTATCTGCTTGAACTCTCTACAGAGGGCAATGTCAGTGTCACAGCAGACCTTCTAAACCATGCACAGAACTCCCATCTTGTAGAAGTGGAAGATAACGGGGACACCCAACTCGATATGACACTGGTCACGATCGATGCACTGGTCACCTTCGATGCATCAACAGGTGAGAGCATCACCTTTAAAGGCGCCCGGGTCACGCTTCCTGCCGATGGCTATGTCAGTGCTGACGGTACCCCCTACCATGGTCTGGTCACTGCAAAAGCTTCCTATAATCGGGTGACCACCCTTGCAGGAGAGCAGGCATTTCCAGGCAGTTTTATCGGCTTGCAGGATGATGGATCGACAACAGGTATCCGCTCTTACGGTTTTATCGATGTCGTACTGGTCGATACAGACGGCAACCCGCTCCAACTGGCAGATGGTACTACTGCTACCTTGACCTTCCCGATGGACCCCAACATCCAGGAGAGACCAGCGACTATCCCTTTTTGGTACTATGACACCCAAAAGGGTATCTGGGTAGAGGATGGTTCTGCTACCTATGATGCTCTGACAGACAGCTATATCGGTGATGTATCACACTTTACGACATGGAACCTTGATGCCAAGTTCGATGGTGCCCGATTCTCAGGTTGTCTCCAGGATATCACGGGAGCACCTCTTACACTGGCTGATCTTTATGTCGTCACATCCGGGTGGCGCAAACATGTACGCAATCAAGATGATGCAGGAAGCTTCACTTTTATCAATGTCCCTTCAAACCTGGAGATGACGATCTATGCATCACTCGACGGCCTCTCTTCACAACCCTATACCTTTACTCTTGCACCCGGAGAGGTCAAGCAGTTGCCGGCGTGTCTGAAAGTCGATATCGATTCAAGCAGTATCCTCGCAACAGTATCGGGCAGACTCCTCTACTCTGACGGTTCACCTCTCAGCAGCACATCAGTGACGCTCTACAATGACACAACTGCCTTGACGACGGTACAGACAGATAGCAATGGGTCGTTCACCACTTCAGAGTTCCTGCGACCGGCAACCGCTCCGTTCACACTCTCCTTCTACGCAAACCTCGGTACCTCTGCGACTCTCATCGAGAAGAACTTTCAGCTCCACCCTGTCCAACACAACACCGATATCGGTCTCATCGTCATAGAAGCGACACATATCATAGGTTGTGTGGAACAGTCAGACGGTAATACATCTTTTGACAACACCGGTACCACCTTCTCTTTCGACACACCCTTTGGATCGTCCATACGCGGCAACAGTATCTATAACACCAATATATTCGACCTCTATATCCTAAAGGACTTCGGTCTCCATGATATCTATGCAAAGCTTACACGTTATTCACAACTGGCAACCGCACCTTCACGTGTGGCAAGTATCAGCAGCAATGACACGTTCTTGTATGGTCACAGCAGCTTCACTGCAGATAGGGACACACTTGACATCAGTGATCAGTGTATTCTCCTCGATCCGCAATCCACACCACCTGTCACTGTTACTGCATCGATCACTGCAACAGATCCTGCTGCGGCTCTTGCTGTTGTCTACAGCAGCTACACCAACTATGATGACCCCTATATCTATGGAGAGAACATCGTCGGCGGTTATATCTGTGACATCAACGGTTGCACGTTAGCCCCAGCTGTCGACAGTGCATCGTTTGACATGGAGAGTAACGGTATCTATTACATCATGCAGACAAGCGGAGACTGTTCGACGTCCAGTTTTGACGGGAGTATCAACATCACCATCAACCATCAGGACTATAACCTCACTGTCGATGGTACAGGATATGATGCATGGGCCGGTTTTGCGATCGAGTTCTATCAAGGTGATGTCAATGTGATCACACTCGACAAAGCTGGCGGAGCAGGAAACTGTGACATGTAAGAGGTCTCTGTAAGAAGTACTCCGCTAACGCAGTATCACCTTACCGTTGGTGATACTGATCTTTCCCTCAAGCTCATAAAGAGACACCTTCTCCCCGTAACGTTTGACAGCCTCCTCATAAGAGGGTTGGCTCTGGCAAAAGCATAAGAACGGGTCATCTTCTATCGCCTGCATCTGACCATATTGTGAGACAAAGTGGTCAAGATCATAGATCACCTCTGCCTCACCTGTACGGACAAGGTCCATCGTGCCGTCACTCTCACCTGCCCTGTGAGGGAAGGTATAGATCTTCTTACCCATCTTCTGTGCATATGCCACACTTCGCATCGAACCACTCTCACACAGTGCTTCTGCCACGATCAGCACATCCCCGAGGGCTACGACCATCTCATTACGGGCGACAAAGCTCCAGTTGGCTGCTTTGGTCCCCTCTTCATACATGCTCAGCAGAAGTCCTTCTCTCTCGATCGCTTCGAACATACTCTTATGTGTCATCGGGTAACGTATGTCAAGACCGCATGGCATCACTGCGATGGTATTGCCATAACCTGCTCCAAAATGGGCCTGTCCATCCACACCCATGGCACCGCCACTGACCACAACTGCCCCGACACTGCTCAGTTTATGAGAGAGGTCTGCAGTCATCTGTTTGGTATATTGAGAGGGTGTCCGTGTACCAACTATACTTACACGCGGACGCTGTAACAGTGTTACATCACCACGGTAATAGAGCTTTTTGGGTACCTTCTTCATCTCCTCGAAGTGGTGATGCAGCTCTTGTGGAAGCAGCTCCGTGATCATCTTGTCAACTTGTCGATACGTACGAGATCGACCCCGTTCAAAAGTGATCTAGACTCTTTGAGTGCCTGCAGTGTCGCTTTATGCGGATGACATATCGCGATACACTTTCCATACTTGTTTGCCATCTTGACCGCCTTTTTGATCTGCTGCTTGATCACACTGACATCATCCTCATGGTCTAAAAAGATATCTCGGGTGTAGTAAGGCATCTTGTAACGCTTCATCACCTTCTCAGCCACCGTCTTGGCTGTCGTACGAGAGTCTATGAAACCTATCTTCTCGAGTCGCAAGGCAAAGATGAGTCTGTTCATCGCTTCAGCATCAGATGTGAACTTGCTTCCGGTATGGTTGTTGATGAACTTCACCTTGGGAAACCACTCTTTGACCTGCCTGATACGCTTGACGATCGTCTCTTTGGAGTCCGTAGTCATCAGTGTGAACTTCTCCGGAGAGTGAAAGTTCATCGCTTCCATAGGCAGATGGACCATGTAATATGGCTGTTTTGCTGCCAGCTTGGCAGAGTCAGGATGACGTTCGGTCGGAGGGAGAAAAGACATGGTGACCGGAAGACCAAGTGCTTTGATCCGTCTTACATCTCCGCCAAAAGCGACATCATCGAAGATGATCGCCAACTTCCCTTTCTTACCCTCCATATATTTTGCAGGTACTCTTTTTTTGGACTTTGGCGGATGCGCAGCATTCCCATACTCATGTCTTGCGGTCTGACTGCTCAGCTTCTCGATCTTCTGCTTAAGCTTCTTTGTCTCTCTCTTGTGCTCGTCGATGACACAGGCACTCTCCGCCTTGGCCTGGTTGTAACCGGCATAGAAACCGACCACGGAAGCTGCACCAAGGACCGATACGATCGCCAACACCCAGTAAAAGTAGTGTAAGAAGGTCTGCAGGTCAAAATGTTTTTTAAGACTGCCTTTCTTGACACTCTTTTTGGGAGAACTCTTTTTAGCCGCCATGCGAATATCCATACTTTTAGATTGCTTTATTGTAGGCAAGCTACCGTTAGATGCCGATTAATATGGCACATAGCAAAAGAATCGCAGATTGTTGTCACTTATGCGTCACTGTTATAGAGCTTTGATAAAAGATAAGTATAATAAGCTTCATGATTCGCAAGCTATTCAAAAGACGTAAAAGCAATCCTAAACTGGATGCTATCCTTGCCAAATACAAGATCCCCAGAGAGTACCTTAGTGTCAATCGTCACTCTGTCTCAAAAGCTGTACTGGTCGGGCTGTTCTTTGCTTTTATCCCAATGCCTATGCAGATGCTTGCCGTTATCTTGATGATCCCGTTCTTCAGGTTCAATGTCCCTATCGGTGTCTCTCTCGTCTGGATCACCAACCCGGTCACCATGCCTTTCATCTTTTACGGAGAGCTCATCATAGGTGACCTCATCACCTTCAGTCCCATCACGCAGGACCTCGATTTCGTGGTAGAGCTCTTTACGATGAACTGGTTCTCTATGGAGTTTTTAAGCAAGCTGATGGAGATCGTGGTCCCGATGTATATCGGTGCGCTCTTTTGTGCAGTGATATTCTCAGTGAGCGGATACTACCTCGTACGTTATCTCTGGTGGCGTTCTGTGCACAAAGAGAAGTATGAGATCAGAAAAGACAAGTTCATCCCCGACGCATAAACAGACTACTGTTTTGGCTCCGGTGGAGGAAGCTTGCGTTCGAACTCTCCCTGTGTTGCCACATCAAAGACATGCCACCCTTTTTGACGCAGAAGTGCTGCGGCATGACTGCTTCGGCTTCCTGAAGCACAGTAGACGACCAGCACTTTCTCACGAGGGACACGTGCCAGAGACTTGGTCATCTCCTCTATAGGGATGTTAAGTGCTCCGGAGAGATGGCCACCTGCATACTCTTTAGGTGTGCGGACATCGATGATCACCGCGCCATTGTCGACTGCAGCATGTGCTGCACGCAGGGTCTCATCATCGACCTTGCTGCAGCCTGTAAAAAAGCTCAAGGTCAACAGAAGTGTCATCAACGGTAAAATATATTTCATCATAAATCCTATTACGGTCTTAATATTAACAAGCGTAGCGATGTTAAAAGTTTATTGTGTCTAAAGACTAAAAGTGTGGTGAGAGCAGAAGGTCTCCTTCGCAAAGAAGAAGCCACCTGTGTTTTTTAGAAGTGGGCTGGTGTCATCAAACCAAAGGTATCGACATCAGGTAGGTCGTCTTAGTTCTTATCTTGATCGACGATCTTGTTTGCTGAGATCCATGGCATCATCTCACGAAGCTTGTTACCTGTCTTGGTGATAAGAAGCTCTTGGTCGTTGTTACGCTCAGCGTTCATACGAGGATACCCTGCCTGACCTTCAAGGATGAAGTCTTTTGCAAAGCGACCGTCCTGGATCTCAGTAAGGATGTCACGCATCGCCTGCTTAGACTCAGCATTGATGACACGCTTGCCAGAGACATAATCACCGTACTCGGCAGTGTTGGAGATAGAGTAACGCATGTCAGCGATACCACCCTCGAACATAAGGTCGACGATAAGCTTTAGCTCATGAAGACATTCGAAGTACGCAAGTTCAGGTGCGTAACCCGCTTCTGTAAGTGTCTCAAAACCAGCTTGGACAAGTGCAGCTGTACCACCACAAAGAACTGCCTGCTCACCAAAAAGGTCAGTCTCAGTCTCATCTTTGAAAGTCGTCTGGATGATCGCTGTACGACCGCCACCAATAGCAGATGCGTAAGAGAGAGCAAGCTCTTTAGTCGTACCGCTTGGGTCTTGACCGACAGCGATAAGGTCAGGGATACCGCCGCCACGAACGAACTCAGAACGTACAGTATGACCCGGAGCTTTTGGAGCGATCATAGTGACATTGATGTTAGCTGCCGGCTTGATACGTCCGTAGTGGATGTTGAAACCGTGACCAAAAGCGATAGTAGCACCATCTTTAAGGTTTGGAGCGATCTCGCTCTCGTAGATCTCTGACTGGTTCTCATCCGGAAGAAGGATCATCACGACATCTGCTTTTGCAGTCGCTTCTGCGACTGTAAGTACTTCAAAGTTCTTTGCTTCTGCCTTGGCCCAGCTTGAGCCCTCTTTACGAAGACCGATGACCACTTCGACACCAGAGTCGCGTAGGTTCTCAGCGTGTGCGTGACCTTGTGAACCAAAACCGATCATTGCGACCGTCTTGCTCTTAATAATATCTAGATTACAATCTTTGTCATAGTAAACATCTAATGCCATGAATGTCCTTCATATACCTCTCTTTAGAGGTGAAAATTTCGCGGATTATACCTAAACTAAGTAAAAACTTTGTTTACACGCACCTTAGATGCTTCATCTTGAGCATATCTTTTAATTTAAGCGTGATAGAATTCTTCCAAACATAATGATGTCACAAAGTCTCAACTCACCATAGCTGATACATTGGTCGATAACATATCAACAACAGAGGAACAGCCTAATTATGAAAAAGTTCAACCTATTGAAAGAGATCATCGTGATCTTGCGCACTGATCTTCTCAAAGCCATCAACACCAACAAAGAGTTCGCTATCAACTACAAAGGCGAGGTAGTGATGCCCCCTTACGCAGAAAAAGAGATCTTTGTCTTCAAGGGCAAGGCTGAGGCACCCAAGGTCTCTGCCCTCTCGATACCTAAGCCGCAGAGTATCGCACAGATACTGGGCAATAACTATAAAGTGGTCGAAGATGAGGGACGTGTACTGATCAAGGCTGCCGGGAACTGGCAGGAGCTCATCGCTGTCAACACACCCAACAGTGACTATGATGACACCACCGCTGACGGTGTCGCAGAGTTCGCAGACAAAGAGATGGAGCAGATCGGCTGGCACGGTGACGAGTTCGACATCGACTATCGCGAGATGGTAGAGGAACTGGAGGAGAAGGCTGAGGGTGTCATCCTCTGTATCGAGCAGGATGAGCCCTACCAGTTCAGCGGTCTTGGTATCATCTTTGACACGGATGGTGCCAGAAAGATCCTCTTCGACTTCTGTCAGGCCAAGGCCAAAGAGAAGATGGAGGAAGACCCCCTCTTTGCAGCCGACAAACTGACAGACGACGAAGCAGAAGCGGCCAGGTTCTTTAAACTTCTCTAACCGCCGTTTACGGGTTTACGCGCAACCAGCGCTCCAGGATGACCTTGGCAGCAAGTGAGTCCACACGTCCGTCACGCTTGTACTTCACCTTACCCTTGATCATCTCTTCAGCCTCTATAGAACTGCCTGCCTCATCTTGAAAATGTACAGGACCTTCAAAGTCGACCAGGTTCATAAAGTGTGCCACACGACGACGCATCTCATCTTCTGAACTGCCGCCCATAGGGATGCCCACGACCACGGCATCAACCTCCCACTCCAGGATGATCTTCTTGACATCAGTCGAGGCCTGATTACGGTTCTTTCGTTCCACCGCGTCTATCGGCGTGACGATACCCTGCCCGCCGCTGTAGGCAAGACCGATACGTTTAAGACCCAAGTCTATCGCTATGATCTTCAATACAGCTCCTTTCTCTTGCAGTCATGATCTCACCTGAAGTGCTCTTAAAAAGTATAGTCAACACCTACCGAGAAAGAGATCGGATCACTTTCAACAGTATAAGAGGTGTTCACTCCGTCATAATCGTAAGTGGTACGTTCATAGGTCGCATACAACAAGGCCACATCTACTGAAAGACTCTTATAGAACATATAGCTCCCGCCTACTGTATAGTGTGATGTCGTCACAAATGGGAATACAAAGTCAACTACTGTCTTATTGTCTCTGTAGAGATCGCTCACATATCTATATCCACCCCTTATCTGCCACTGCGCTGCCTCATATTCGTATCCGAAGGCGAAGACGTCTTGGTCTTGTGTGTAGCTGGCAAAGCCATCTATTAGCAGCTCAGAAGAGTCGATACGTTTATAGTCAAAGGCGATCTTGTGCGGGGTATCAAAGAGCTTCCAGGTCACACCTATACCGACCTCACTTACCGAGTTGATATCAAGACGCTCTATCGCATCACCAAAAGAGTGGTCTATTTGTGATTTATAATCCACCGCAAGCAGCAGCCCGGTCTCTTTAAACCTGTACGCAATACCCAGGTCATATCCGTAACCGTCATCATCAAAACGCGAAGAGTAGCCATCTTCACCATATTCAAAAACCGCCTTCTCATATATCAATGCCCCACCGATAGAGAAGTTTGACACTCTATAACTCAGAGGCAGTGTCACTCTTCTCTTCTGTATCTCAGAGTTAAAACTGCTCGTTGCATCCTCCATAGAGTTCTTTAGTGTGTAATCCGTCACACCGATACCTATCTCCAAAGTATCTGTCAGATGATAATCTCCATAAAGATAAGAGGAGGTGGTACCCTCATCACTGTTACTGTATGATCTTTTAGTGATACCGTCATCCGCACGTACCTCCATGTTCTCATCTCTGTATGTCGCACCTACAGAGATCTCATCACCATCCGTAAAGGAGAGAAGTGCCGGGTTTGCCAGAGCACTCTCTGCCCCCTGGACATTGGCAATACCCACACCACCCATACCGCGGCTCTTTGTACCGTATGCTATAGGGGTATATGCTTCAGAAGCGAAAAGTGCTGCTGAAGCGTACAGAGAGGCTGTTGTTAATATCACTTTGTCAATATATCTCATCTATGATGCTCCTTGATTATGTTTCTGTCCATGTCAGGCAGTATCGGGCTGCTCCTGTCATAAGACGGTTAAAGGTAGTGAGGCTCTCTTTAAAACCGATAGTTGACACCTACCGAAAGAGAGAGGGGATCATTCTCAACACTATATAAAGAGCCAAGACCATCGACCGTCTTTTTATGCTCATATGTCGCATATACGATCGCCAGGTCTGCCGAAAACCCCTCAAGGAACATATAACTGCCACCGAGTGTATAATGAGATGTCGTCGCAAATGGCATACCAAAATCCATGACCCCGCCAAACAGATCGTCATCATAGAACGCACTGACATATTTATAGCCTGTTCTGAACTGCCATATTTCGGCATCATACATATAGCCTACAGCAAAGACATCCTGATCCTGTGTTGTAAGCTGTGTAGAAGTATCTGTATAGACATTCGAGCTATCCAGACGCTTATACTCCAGAGCGACCTGATGGGGTGTGCTGAAAAGAGTCCAGCTTACACCTACCCCGAGCTCGCTCACTGAGTTTATGTTGTCGGCATCGGAAAACATGTGTTCGATCTCCGATCTATAGTCTATAGCGACAATAAGACCCAGGTCCTGAAACCTGTACCCCATACCGATCTCATAACCAAAGTCACCACTACTGTCATCGTCCACAATCCCTCCGTTGTCCGTCTCGTAACGCATCCTCTCATATATCAGAGTAGCTCCCATAGAGAAGCCATAAAGTCTGTAACTCACAGGCAGAGAGACTCTTGTCTTTCCAATCTCTATGTCAAAGGTACCGGTTGTCGTATAGAGACGGTTTTTGAGGAGGTAGTCTGTCACTCCGGCCCCGATACTTATCGTATCTGTGATATGGTAATTGGCACACAGATATGGAGAAAGTGTGCTCTCAGAACTTGTGTAATCAGATCTGATGACATTACCGTTCAACGTATAGATCACTATGCCAATGTCTGCATTGACATCGTTCTTTGTATAGGTCCCACCTGAAGAGACCTCATTACCATCAGTAAAGGCGAGAAGTGCAGGATTTGAGAAACCGCTCTCTGCCCCCTGGACATTAGCGATACCCACACTACCCATACCACGACTCTTCGTACCATACGCTATCGGTGTGTACGCCTCTGACGCTATAAGCATGCTCGAGAGACAGAGAAGCAACACAGTTGCTGCTGATCGGTTTACCATTTCCATATCTATTTCCTTATTTAGGCTTTTAGTGATCACACTTTAAGTTGTGTTATTGTCTCATATTGTTTGTAGATTAATACTTATGACAGGGACTTTATCTGCTGTCAATCATTTGTCTCGTTGTGCTTTTTCATAATCCATCTTGCCAATAACAAGACCCGTTGCAATAAAGAGTATTACTGATAATAAAATAAACATAGTGTCCATCTGAGCTCCTGTATCAATGATTATAACAAAAGAAGAAG
>Ga0256843_1001635_pt1 | contig 17444 bp, 17 predicted proteins | sample AlvinellametaG_FD_191572 | JGI IMG/M metagenome (GOLD analysis project Ga0256843, IMG submission 191572) | Pompeii worm associated microbial communities from hydrothermal vent at the East Pacific Rise, Pacific Ocean - Alvinella | ecosystem: Host-associated > Annelida > Integument > Unclassified ... | reverse complement strand
ATAAAAATAGAATTGAGAAAATTCCAATAAGGATAAAAAAAGAGATTGTAGCTGACAAAAAGGAGAAATTTTTAAACAGTTTTCCACCCATTTTTTACCTTTAAAAAAAATATTGCTTTAATAATACAATAAAAGTATTACATTTGGGTAACAATTAGTTTTGTATCTAAAAATCTGTTTAATAAGATAAAATTACTCTTTTTTATGATATAAATAGTCTAAAAAAGGCTTTTAAGATGGAAAAGTTAATTGAAGCAATCAATAGGGATAATCTTGTAGATATAAAAAAGATTTGTAAGAGTGGGGTTGATTTAAACTCAAATGTAAAGATTGGAATGGAGTATGATTTAGATAGTTATGATGAGATACCAATTCTATTTTATGCTATTAGAAGTGGAGCATCTCTTGAGGCAATTGAGCTTTTAGTAGAGAATGGAGCAGATATTTTTATTACAGATAGTGATGGGGTTGGGGCAATTGATATTGCAATTAAGTTTAAAAGAGATGATGTTGTAAAGTTTTGTATAGATAAAGGAATAGATATAAATAGCACAAAACGAAAGAGTGGGATAACACCTCTACTACTTGCTTCATGTTTTAATAATATCGATATAATAGAGCTTTTAATTGAGAATGGGGCAGATATAAACGCTACAGATAAATCTGGTATGGGAGCAAAAGATTATGCTAGAAAACTGGGTCAAAAAAGGGTAGTTGAGTTTTTAGAAAAACAGGGAGCAAAATTTAATATATATCAAAATGAGAATATAAAAAAGGAAAAAGAGAGTTTAAAAAATAGAAAAAAACCCACACAAGATATGGGCTTTGATAAAATATAAAAAGATACCCCTCTCCTCTTACTCATCAGATAGTTTAGCTAAATCTTCTATATAATTCTCCTCCTCATCACCCACCTCCTCATCTAAAATTGTTGGTGTAGTCTCATTTACTTCGTCAACCTCTCCTGTTTGATTAATATCACTAATATCCCCCTCATCCTCATCACTTAACTCATCTACATTGTTTAATAAAACAGACTCTTCTGGAGGGGTTACCTCTTCTGCATGGCCATTTGCAATATAGTTATTTAGGTAGATATATCCAAATAGACCTATACTAGAAAGAGATAGTATAAAAGAGAGTATGATTAGTAACTTTTTATATGAGTTATCCTTTTTGGGTTCTCGATTTTTTAAAATATCATATTTATAAGCGTCTGCAAAACCTAACTCTTCATTCTCCTCACTATCAGACCTAAACACAAATATCCTTTTATTGAAATATCCATTATCTTATAGCTATTCTAACATAAATTTACTAAAAAAGTTTTAAATAATATTTTTTATAAATCTATCATTTTAAATCATATTTTTTCACTTTATTTGATATAATAACACTGTTGGAATAAAGCATGATAGAAAGGAATTTTAATGGAATTTGTATATAGTGTCTTGACCGTCTTTGCAATAATCTTAGCAATAGCTTACTTTATCTACACTCAATTTGTTGTTGTTGAATCTGAGACAGAGTGGATTGTTGATAGACTAGGAAAAGATAGAGTTTTAAAAGAGGGTATCAATAGATTTATACCATTCTTAGACAAAAGAGAAGCAGTAGTGGATATGAGAGAGACAGAAGTTGACCCACCAGCTCAAGAGATTATTACAAAAGATAATATTAAACTAGTTATCGATGTAATAGCTTCTGTTAGAGTTGTGGACTCTCTAAAAGCAATTAAGAGTGTTAAAGACTATAAAAAAGCAGTAGAAAATGCGATTATTGCAAACGTATTTAGCACACTTGGAAATAAGAAGTTAGAAGAGATACAAAAAAATGTAGATAGCATTACAGAAGAGATCAAAGAGAAAACCGATAAAGAGAGTAGAGAGAGATGGGGTGTAAAGGTTGAGAAAGTTAGAATTGAAAATATGAAGCCTCCTAAATCTGTAATTGATGCTATGGAAAAAGAGATAGCAGCTGAGAGAGAACAAAGAGCAAATATCCTAAAAGCAGAAGGAGAACACAAAGTAGCAGAGTTAAAAGCAGATAGCGAGAGACTTCTAATTGAAAAGAGAGCTGAGGCTACTGGAAAAGTTATTAGAAACCTAAAAAATCTTATGCCATCAATCTCTGATGAAAAGATTATGGAGTTTTTAACTAAAACCTCATATATCAACTCAATGAAAGAGCTATCATCATCTGAAAATTCAAAATTTGTAATCTATCCAGCAGAGATGCAAAGTAGTAACACAAATGCAATGGAAAAGATAATGAGTGCAGAGTATATATCTAAAGCAATGGAAAAGTAGAGTAAAATCATGTTTTTTTTAAAACTGATAGAAGATAAAAAAAAAGAGAAAGAGAAAAGGAGAAAAGGAATGTTCTTTATTACCGGAATGTCCACATTTACTTGGATACTATTAGCCTATGTAGGGCTTCATGTTGGTCAAGAACTTGAGTTTTTAAAAGGAATTGACCTAAATACTCCAGTGCTAATTTACCACCTAAGTGACAATAGGGATTTTATTATTAGAGTAAGAGAACTATTTTTAATAGTTGGTTCACTAGCTCTATTTATAGAAGTGGCAAAAGCTGCAACATCTCGTTCATTTGGAGCAACTGAGACTCTACTTAGCTTTGTAGTTGCTGTTGTATTCGTTGTTATGTTCTTTCTTGTTCCATGGGCACAAAATGCTACATTTTTAGTCCTATCACTAATGTCATTTATTGATGCTACTGGTGGGTTTATAATTGAGTTAAATGCTGCTAGAAGAGACTTTAGTATTGGTTAATGAATTTAGATAGCAGTAGAGAATATATTATAATAGGTGATATTCACGGCTGTATAGATGAATTTAAACTGCTTTTACAAAAACAGAACTTTCAAATAGATAGCAGAGGATATATTACCTCTGCTCCAAAATCAATAATTTTAATTGGTGATTTTATAGATAAAGCTAAAGAGTCTAAATTAAAAGAGACAATTGAGTTTATACATAAAAATTATCTATACTTAAATAGAGACAAAAAAATATTTTATCTAATAGTTGGAAATCATGAAAAAAGAGTCTATGAGTATATTACAAATAGCCCTACTCTAAAGGGGAAAAAAAATGTTAAAGAGGAGGAAGAAAAATATTATAATACTTCACTACTTTTAAAAAAAGATATAAAATTAAAAGATAAGTTTCTCTTTTTATATAGAGAGTCTAATATATGGCTTAGATATAAATATAAAAAACTAAATGTTGTAATAAGCCATGCACCTTGTAAAGAGAAATATTTAGCAAAAAATGATGAAATCTCAAAAGCCAAAATGGTAAAGTGCGAGTCTAGAAGTAAAAATAGAGGAGTAAGTTTAGATAGACTCTTATACTATCTAATAGAAGAAGCAAAAGATAGTAGTAATATTCATATATTCGGACACCTCTCTCAACCAAATATTAGAAGATATAAAAATAAAATCTGTATAGATACTGCTTGTATATATGGTAATACTCTAAGTTGTGCTATTTTAAAAGAGGATAAGATAACTTTTGATAGTGTCCCTTTTTTAAACCTGCAAAAACCAGCCAACCAGAACTATAATTTACTCTTTGACTTTTAAAAAAGTCGTTTATTTAAGCAAATAGTTGTTACTTTAACTAAAACAATTCTAAGAGGGTTAATATATATGGAGATAACAAAGACTATTTTAATTATTACAGATGGAATTGGACACAAAGAAAATAGTAAAAAAAATGCCTTTAGAGATGCAAAAAAGCCAACATTTGACTATCTTCTAAGTAGTGTTCCAAAGACTCTAATCTCAACTCATGGGCTAAGTGTGGGGCTTCCTAAGGGGCAGATGGGAAACTCTGAAGTAGGACACATGACAATTGGGGCTGGAAGAGTGCTATATCAAGATTTAGTAAAAATATCTTTGGCACTAGAGAGTGGAGATTTAGAGAAAAATAGTGCATTAAATTGGGTATTGGAAAAGAGTGATAGAGTCCATATATTGGGGCTTCTTAGTGATGGTGGAGTTCACTCTCATATAGACCATATTATAGGACTAGCTAAGATTGCTAGAGAGAGAGGAAAAAAGGTATTTTTACACCCAATTACAGATGGAAGAGATGTAAGTCCTACCTCATCAAAAGAGTATATTAAAAAGTTAGAAGATATTTTAGATGAGAATATTAAGATTGCCTCAATTTCTGGAAGATTTTATACTATGGATAGAGATAATAGATGGGATAGAGTAGAAAAAGGGTATAGAGCAATAGTTGAAGCTAGCCCAAAGACCAATCTTAGCCCAATAGAGTATATAGATAGTAACTATAAAAAAGAGATATTTGATGAGTTTATAGAGCCTGTGGCTTTTAGTGGTTATGAGGGAATGAAGAGTGGAGATGGAGTTATTATTGCAAACTTTAGAGCAGATAGAGTCAGAGAAATAACTAAAGCTTTAGGGGATAGAGATTTTAATGAGTTTAAGAGAGACTATATCCCACTAAATATTGTAACCATGACAGAGTATGATAAATCTTTTCCTTACCCTGTAATGTTTAAAAAAGAGATACCACAAAATACACTCTCAGAGATAATAAGCCAAAATGAACTAAGCCAACTCCATACAGCAGAGACTGAAAAGTATGCACATGTTACATTTTTTTTCAATGGTGGAGTAGAAGAGCCATTTATTGGAGAGAGTAGAGTATTAATCCCTAGCCCAAAGGTAAAGACCTATGACTTAAAGCCAGAGATGTCAGCCCCAGAAGTTGGAAAAGCCGTTAGAGAGGGGATTTCTCAAGAGTATGATTTTATTGTGGTAAACTTTGCAAATGGCGATATGGTAGGACATACAGGAGATTATAACTCAGCCATAAAAGCAGTAGAAGCAGTAGATAGAGAGATTGGGCTAATTTTAGAAGATGCTAAGAAAAGGGGTTATAGTGTTGTAATTACTTCAGACCATGGAAATTGTGAAGATATGGAAGATGAGAATGGAAAACCTCTAACAAACCATACAGTAGGTGAAGTTTGGTGTTATGTGGTATCTCCAAAAGTGAAAGAGCTAAGAGATGGTGGAGGGCTTAATAATATTGCTCCAACTGTGCTAAAACTTATGGGGCTTGAAATTCCAAAAGAGATGGATAGTCCTCTATTTTAAATGTCTCTATATATTCCAAAAGAGCTAGAAGAGATCTCAAAAGAGTTAAACTCCAAAGGTAAAAGAGCCATATTAGTTGGTGGTTCAGTTAGAGACTACTTTTTAGGATTTTCCATTAAAGATTACGATATAGAAGTCTTTGGAGTAGAAAATATTGAAGAGCTAGAGAGAATATTGAATCAATTTGGAGATGTAAATCTAGTTGGAAAGAGTTTTGGAGTTTTAAAGCTAAAAATCAAAGAGTTTGAATTTGATTTTTCTATGCCAAGAGAGGAGAAAAAAGTCTCTAGAGGGCATAGAGGTTTTATAATAGATCTAAAAAGAGATATTAGCTTTAAAGAGGCAACACAAAGAAGAGACTTTACAATAAATGCTATTGGATTTGATATATTATCTAAAGAGTTTCTAGATCCACAAAATGGAATAGTTGATATAAAAAAAAGAGTATTAAAAAATATAGATAATAAAAGATTTCAAGAAGATCCACTTAGAGTATATAGGGGTATTCAATTTCTAGCTAGATTTAACCTTAAAATAGATAATAAAACTTTTAAACTCTGCTTAGATATGGTAAACCAAAAGAAATTAGATGAACTTCCTAAGGAGAGAGTATATATAGAGATTAAAAAACTACTTCTAAAATCAAAAAAACCTTCTATTGGCATAAAACTAATGGAGAGATTAAATATACTAAAAATATACTTTCCAGAACTTCTAAATATAGACCTAAAAGCTATAGATAAAATATCAAAATATAAAAACCTAAAACTCATATTTGCTACTATTGGCTTTTATAATAAAAAATATAAAATCGAGTTTTTTTTAAGAAAATTAACCAATGAGAAGAGACTTATTGATGAGGTGATAAAACTTACAAATACCATAAAAGAGTATCATAAAAAACAAAAATGGAAAATAGAAGATATAAAAGAGCTATCTACTAGAGTCAAAATTAATGAGTTTTTAAAAATATATAAGATTGTGTCTAACTCCTCAAAAAATTATAGATATATAAAAAAAATTGCTAAAAAAATAGATATATATAATTCCCCACTAAAACCACTTATAGTTGGAAAAGATTTAATAAATTTAGGTTTAAAACCCTCTAAGGAATTTTCAAAAATTTTAAATAATATATATAAAGCACAAATAAAAGGAGAAATAACTAGCTATAATAATGCTATAGAATATATTAAAAAAAATATATGAGCAAGAAGTAAGAGGGAAAAATGATAAAAGAGATGCTCTATATAATTTTTATATTGATAATAACTAGCTGTTCAACTTACCATATAGATGATTTAAATCAAACTCTATCTCAATCTATATCAAACTTGAATCCAAAATCTATAGTAGCAATTTTAAGATTAAATACAAATGGACATCTCTCAAAAATAAATGATATTCTAGTAACAAAAAGTAAAGATATAGTATCAGCAAGCGATGATAAAACTATTAGAGTTTGGAATAGTAAAAATGGAAAAGAAAAAAGAAAAATATTAGGAGAAATAGGTGATGGAGATGAGGGAAAAATATACGCTATAGCTCTTAGTCCAGATGAAAAATTTTTAGCTGTTGGTGGATTTATAGAGCAAAATGGTAAATATAATTCTAATAAAGAGACAAATTGTATTAGAATATATAACTTTAAGAGTGGAAAATTAATACAAAATTTAAAAGCCCACAAAAACGTAGTTCACGATTTAGCTTTTAGTCCAGATGGTAAATATTTAATTTCTGGTTCTGCTGATAGCAGTGCTAATATATGGAGTGTGCAAGATAATTTTAAATTGATTGATACAATTAAACAAAATAACGATGAGATATATGCTGTAGGTGTTATAAATAGAGATAATAGACACATATTTATAACAGCTGGACTAGATGGTAAACTTATATTCTATAGCCTAGAAGATAAAAAAGTTTTAAAATTATATAAACTAAACTATAAACTAATGTATTTGGCAACATCCAATAGAAATATAGCTGTTTGTGGTTTTGGAAATAGAATAGATATATATAATTTTAATTTAGAACATAATAAAACAATATACTCAAAAGTAAAACCAGCAGGTCTAAACTACTCTAAAGATGACAAATTTCTAATTGTAGGAACTGGAAAATACCCATATTATATAAACATATACAACGCCTTTAATGACTATAAAAAGATTCAAACATTTAAAAAACATAAAAATACAACTACTGCCGTAACATTTTTAGATAACAAAAGAGCAATTAGTGGAGGGGGCAATAATAATGAGATATATATCTGGAATATAAAAGATGCAAAACCCACAAAAAAAATTGAGGGGGTTGGAATAGATATATGGAGTATTGGAGTCTATAAAGATAAAATTGCATGGGGAAGTATAGACCCATGTCCTAAGTGTCAAAATGGCACAGAAAATATATCTGGAAAACTACAAAAATATATAGACCTAAAAAATTTTAAAATAGGTTATATTAAAGATGAGAAAAAATTTAAAAGAGTAAATACATCTACTAAAGATTTCAAATTATATATAAAAAAAGATGGAAAACTTAACCTTAAAAATAGCTCTTTAGTTATAGATAAATTTTATAAGAAAATAGTAATTACTAGAAATTTATGTAGTGGAGTCAGACACAACTGCTTTGGTATATATAAAAGCAGATTTCAAAATAAAGAGTATATTATATCTGGTGGTTCAAATGGAGTATTGAGAATCTATAATAGTGATGGGGAAATTATTGCCAATTTAATTGGACACTTAGGAGATATATGGGCAATTGCTATAGATAACAATAACGATAGATTAATAAGCGTTGGAGATGACCATATAATTAGAGTATGGGATCTACGACAAATAAATAGAAAATCATTCAACTATATGTTTACAAAAAACGAATTTCATGCAATACTTTCAAAAAGAGAGATTAAAAATATTAAACCAACCATAAATATTTTTATTACTAAAAATAATGAGTGGGTAATATGGACACCCCAAGGTTTTTATACAGCCTCAAATAGAGGAGAAAAATTTATTGGATACCATATAAATAGAGGATTTAACAGAGAGGCTCTATTTTTGGATATTAGCAGATTTAGAAAAGAGTTTTTTAGAGAGGATTTAATAAAAAAGACAATTCAATTTGGAAAAATAAATATATTTTTTCATAGAAAAATTGATATAGTATCTCTTCTAAAAGCTGGATTACCTCCTATTGTAAAGATTTTAAATAAAGAGCACAATATAAGCTCAGATACTCTTGAATTAAATGTAAGCATCTGCAAAAGAGATGGTGGATTTGATAATTTAAGCTTCTATATAGATAACAAATTAGTAGAGTATATGGGAACAAAAAAGGCTCTCTTATATAAACAAGACAGTAGTAACTCTTGCACAATATTTACAGTAGAACTAAATATTCCAAAAGGAAAACATCAAATAGCAGTAGATGCTACAAATGCAAGTGGAAATATTCTATCAAATAGAGCTACCTTTCAAATAATAAACAGAAAACAAAATCATCGCAAACCAAATCTATATCTACTCACAATATCTATAAGCAACTATAAAGATAAAAACCTAAATCTAAAATTTCCAAATAATGATGCAAAAGAGTTAGCATTAGAGATAAAAAAGATAGCAAAAGATATATTCGAACACATATATATATACTCTCTAAAAGATAATTTAGCCACAAAAAGAAATATTTTTAATAAGATGAATAAAATATCAAAAATGATAGGTGTTGATGATGTATTTATACTATTTATATCTGGACATGGAATAACAAGAGAAGAAGATGCACAATACTACTTTTTAACCTACAATTTTATCGATAAAAAGAGAACCAAAAAAATAGAAGAGTTTGCAATTAGTCAAAATGAATTTAAAAAACTACTTGGCAAAATAAAAGCTACAAAAGTAGTATTATTAATAGATACATGTCAGAGCGGAAGTGTTGCAACATCAACATTCTCATCTGCAATTAAAAGATTTACAAAAGATACAGGTGTAGCAATTATTACAGCTTCTACTAGCAGTAGCTTAGCGATTGATGGATATAAAAAACATGGTATATTTACATATACACTACTAGAGGCAATGAGAAAAAAGGAGGTATATAATTTTGCAGGAATGCTTACAATTGGAAATATAGCAGAATATATCAAATATACACTACCAAAAATATCTAAACAGAAGCTAAACTATAAACAGACTCCAGTTATATATCTTCAAGGCGATACAACATTTGCTATAGGAAAACTCTAACTCTCTAACTTACTCAACTTCAAATATAAACCATCAACTAATACTCTAATTGACTCTCCAACTTCAAACTCTAAACTCTTTGATGGAACTCTTACTATATCTTTGCCAATTAAAACTATAATACTATCTGTATCTAGAGATAAGACTTTTCCAATTAATTCTAAATGATTGCTATTTTCTAATAATAAATCTCTTGTATTTGCAATCTCTATAACCTTTCCAAATTCCATTAGAACTACTCTATCTGCTAGAGTATATATCTCTGCTAAATCATGACTTACCATAATAGTAGTAGTTTTAAACTCTTTGTGTAACTCTAATATCTGCTCTTGAAGCCTCAAACGCATTTTAGGATCTAATGCCGATAGTGGTTCATCCATCAATAGCAATTTTGGTCTTCTCATTAAAGCCCTAGCTAGGGCTACTCTTTGTTTTTGTCCTCCACTTAGACTATTTGGATATCTGTTTTTAAGATAAAATAAATTTGTAATATCTAATAGGTGCTTAGCCAACTCTAAATCTCTATTTACAAATAGTAAGTTCTCCTCTACACTCATATTTGGAAATAGTGCATAATCTTGAAATATAAAACCAATTTCCCTTTTTTGAGGAGCTAAAAAAATATTTTTATCTCCATCTAACCAAACTTCTCCATCAACTTCAACTCTTCCCTTAGCACTCTCTAAGCCTGCTAATACTCTAAGCAGTGTAGTCTTACCACTTCCACTCTCTCCACGCAAAACTAAAAACTCGCCTCTTTTAATATCTAAAGAGACATCAAGTAACATCTCCCCTTTAGCACCAAATAACACCTTTTTAATATCTAATTTAATCATTTTAGACCAACTCTCTTATTTAGTATATAAACTATAATCAATACTAAAAAACTAATTATTAACATAATCGCAGAGTATATATGTGCCATCTTATAATCCATAATCTCTACTAATTCATATATTGCTACAGATGCAACTCTAGTCTCATCGGATATATTTCCTCCAACCATCAATACAACTCCAAACTCCCCTACTGTGTGTGCAAATGTAATAATTACTGCTGTAAGCAGTGATGGTTTTATATTTGGAAGTGCTACTCTAAAGAGAGTCTCTATCTTTCCCTTTCCAGATAGATAACTAGCCTCTATAATATTTCTATTTAGACTCTCAAATCCACTCTGAATTGGTTGCACCATAAATGGTAAAGAGTAAAATATACTAGCTACAACTAAACCACTAAAGCTAAATAGCAACTTTATGCCAAAATACTCCTCAAAAAAACTCCCAATTAAAGAATTTGAAGAGAGTAATATCAGCATATAAAAACCTAAAACAGATGGAGGTAAAACAATGGGCAAAGCTGTAATAGCCTCAATAGTTGGCTTTAGTTTAGATTTTGTTAAAGATAGATACCAAGCTAGTGGAACTGCAATTATAAATAGAATAAGTGTCGTAATAGATGCTAGTTTAAAAGATATTAAAAAAGGTGTCCACTCAATCTGTGATAATAATTCAAACAAATAATTCCCCTCTTAGAGTGTAATATTTTCTAAAAATTCAACTCTATTGTTTGAAACAATTATAGCATCAATAGAAAAAATTACATCTAAATTTTTATAGTTTAAATAGTAGTTTACTGAGTTAATAACTCTTTTTAACTTTTTATTAGAAATATTATATATTGGTTCAAAATCCTCTATAGCCGATTTTACCTCTATAAAGTGCCATATATCATCTTTTATAGCAATAATATCTATCTCTCCAAAATTTTTAGCATAAAAGTTTCTCTCTACTATCTTAAAACCCAAATTTTTAAGATAAGATACTCCAATACTCTCTCCAGCTCTTCCCTTAGCTACACTATTCATAATTTACTCTTTTAAATTTAGATAAATAAAATAGAAGATATCTTAGCTTTACTTAAATTTAAATTTCTATTTGATAATATCTTAAAAAATTAAAATGTGATGATATATAAGATGAAAAAGATATTACCCCTATTTATAGTTACAACCGCACTATTTTGTGAAAACCTAATACTTCCCAATCAAAACCTATTTCTTAGTAGATATAAAACTTTAGAATATATATATTCAAAAGATAGAAATATAGAGGATATTGCAGAATTTCACTCTAAGATTATTGATATATATACAAAAGAGTTTGGATTTAAATTAGATGATAAATTATATGTAATATTAAACTCAAATAATAATCAATTAGCAAACGCTATATCTACTCAAATTCCATTAAATAGCCAATTTCTATATAATGGTGGGGCTTCATATATTGATTATTTCTGTTTTAACTCTTGGATTAAAAATTTAATAATACATGAGACATCTCACAATTTTCAACTAAATCCAAAAGAGAACATTATATCAAAAAGTGCATCTAAAGTTGTAAAAAATAGCCCTTTTATGTATATTTTAGGATTTCCAATATTCCCAATTCCAAATATTATGATAAATCCATTTATACTAGAGGGAAATGCTGTGTTAAATGAATCTAGGTTTGGAAATGGAGGAAGATTATATAGCGGTTACGCTTTAGCTGAATTAGTAGAATTGGCAAATAACAATAAAATAACTCCAAATCTTATGTATAATAAAACATTAAACTTCCCTTATGGAGAAAAAAGCTATCTAATTGGGGGATTTTTTCAAAAATTTCTAGCAGATAGATATGGTATTAAAAGGGTAAATAGTTACTTTAAATTATACTCAAAACAGCTAGTTCCACTATATGTAAATGCCACTTTTAAAGCCCATTTTAAAAAAGATTTTGAAACCCTACTACAAGAATTTGTAAAAGATATCAAAAGAAGACATAAAGATTATAAAAGAGCTAAAGGAGAAGAGTTAATAGATACTCAAATATATGTCCCAATGAATCGCTCTTCTAATGGAGATATACTATTTTTAATTGGAAACTTTAGAGATTACCCATCTATAGCATCTTTTAATGGAAAAAAATTAAAATTAAAAAAAGACTCCTATAGAGTAGGAGAGGTTTTTAAAATAGATGGAAAATATTATACCAAATCTACAGCTAAAACCTCTCCTATCAAAATAGAGTTTGGTCTCTTCGATAATAGAGGCTATATAAAAAAAGGAACACAAGGCAAAGCAGTAGAGGGTTTTTTAAATGATGGAAGAGTAGTCTATTTTGATATAAATAACTCTTTTAATATACCACAAATATATATAGATGGTATATTTTATGATAGTGCAAACTCATCAGTTTTTATAGATAAAAATGATATATACTACTTCAAACAGAATAAAAATATAAGAACCCTATATAAAAATAGAAAAGCTTTGTTTAAATATAGAGGCTATTATGGATTTGTAACCGATGTTAGAGGAGATAATATATACTTTATTGCCCCAACTAAACATGGCTCTGGTATATATATATTTAATGGAAAAGAGATAAAAAGGGCTATGAGTGGTGATAATATTATTGATTTTAAACTAATAGATAAAAAAAGAGCTCTAATTAATACTATAGAATCAAATAGATATATATATAAAATAGCAAAGTTAAATCCAAGAGCATCTAAAATTGCAGAATATAAAGAGATAAAATTTAAAAATACCATAAAAGAGTTAAAGAGTGTAAAATTAAAATCAAAAAAATATACTCCTCTAAAAAATCTTAAATATAGTTCTCTAAATCAAAACTTTGAATATGATAGTAATGGAGAATTAATTTTTAATATTGGAGCAAATTTTAGCGATCCAGCCACATATAATATAGCAAATATAAATATATTTAAAGATAATAACAAAATTGTAGGTGGAGCTGAATATGAAAATAGAGAAAATATCATAAAATTTAGAGGAGGAGTATATGGAGCAGAATATAAAAATGGAGAAGAGAGTATAGGATATAGAATAAACCTTGAAACCCCAATTGCAAAGAGAGGATACTATAGTGCCAATTTAGGAATTGAGTATCTAAAAGAGTATGACTCAACCCAAAGACCTGCTACTTTATACTTAAATATAGAAGATAGTAGAAAATTTGGTATTAGTAAATATCCAAGCTCTCTAAATAGTATAAATCTATTCTTAACAGATGATAGAGATAACTTCTTATATGGCTTTAGATATAAAAAACTCTTTCAATTTGGATATCAAAATTTCTTTGAATTCAATTTAGAATCTAAAAGAAGTGATAAATTGGATATAAAAAGAGAAAAGGGAATAAAATTAGATAGCACTTTAGATAATATATTTCAAACCCCTCTGCAAATAGAGGTTTTAAATATAGATAAAAGTAGATATGTTAAAAATATAAACAGCTTTGAAATTGGCTTATATAAAAGTTTTGATACTCCACTCTATTACTTTTCATTTCCTCTATCAATGCAAAGAACCACACTATATACAAAATATAAAAGATTTAATATAAGAGACTTTACTCAAACAACATTTGGAATAGAGAGTGATATAGTATTTTTTAATAATGGAGTAGTTCCAATAAGATTTGAATATATAAAAACGCCTTATGGAAAAGATAACGAGCTATTTAGAGTTTTAACTGGTATAGATTTTTAAATTTTAAGAAAACAATTTACTCTCTATCTGCTCCAAATCTAAAAGCTCTCTTCTATTTTTAAATTTTGAACGATTAAAGGTTCTTTGTCTCTTTGCAAGTCTTGCAGTATTTATTATAATCTTCTCCTTTGCCTCTTCCAAACTAAACTCTCCATCAAAATATCTCAAAATCTCCCTTATTCCAATTGCTTTCATACAATTTGGTTCTCTTGTATATCTATTTTCTAAATATTTAACCTCATCAACCAAACCCCTACTAAACATCTGTTCCGTTCTTATCTCTATTCTCTCTCTTAAAATATCTCTATTAATATCTATCTCATATATCTCTATATTATCTCTTATGATAGGCTCTGGAGGATTTAGAGCAAAATATCTACTAGGTATTATAGATGTTTCAAAATATAACTCTAAAGCCTTTTCTAACCTATATCTATCTGTTGGCTTTATATTTTGCATATAATCTCTGTCAATAGAGTATAAAAAACTATAAGCTTTATTTAAATCTTTTAAATAATCTCGAACTAACTCCCTACTTCTATCTGATATTTTTGGTAAAGGACTAATACCATTTAATAAAATATAAAGATAAAAACTTGTCCCACCAACAATTACTAACTCCCTCCCCTCTTTTATACTCTCTCTTCTAGCTCTATTATATAGATTAATAAACAAAGTTACATCAAAATGCTCATTGGGATAAATCTCATCGATTCCAAAATGTAAAATCCCATCTCTCTCTTTTAGTGTAGGTTTTGCTGAAACAATATCTATCTCTTTATATATTGCTAAAGAGTCCAAAGAGAGAATATTAGCACCAAATCTCTTTGCATACTTTAGAGCCAAAGCACTCTTACCTGAAGCAGTTGAACCAATAAAAGCAATCTGTTTTTTTAAAAATGACATTTGAAATAGTAACATAATAACTAATAAGTTAAAATAGCATCTTAAAAAAGGAGAATATATGCTTTTTAAAAAAGAGAATAGATTTAATCTAGCAAACTTAATAACCTTTGGAAATATAGCTTGTGGAATTATTGCAATTCATTTTATTGTGCATGGAGACTACCCTACAGCCATAATCTTAGCTTGGATTGCAGGGGCTTTAGATATTGCAGATGGAAAGGTAGCAAGACACTTTAGACTCTCTACTGAGTTTGGAATTCAACTAGATAGTTATGCTGATTTTATCTCTTTTGTGGTTATGCCATCATTTCTATTATATTATGCAGTTACAGAAAATAGTTCTGAGATAACAAAAGCAATCCTTGGAGTGGTATTTTTAATATATATAATATCAGGTCTTAGAAGACTCATTGAGTTTAATATAAAAGTAGAAGTTGGAAAAGCTGAAAAATATTTTACTGGAGTCCCAACCCCACTTGGTGCAATACTTCTTTGGGTTTTATATCTGCTATACTCCTATAATATTATCTCAAATTCTTACGTAATAGCCATTTTAGTTTTAGCTATTGCTTGGTCTCTAAATAGTAAAATAAAGATAAGACACCCTTAAAAAAGAAAATGTTTTTTTCTTTTTTAGAGTTAACATTTCCTTTTGAGGCTAAAAGTTCAAATTTGGTTTTTGCATCAAATTGAGTAAGTGCTATTGTTGCTAATTCATCGAATAGTTTATTTAGAGAGATATTTTTACTTTTTGTATAGAGTTTTAATCTAGCATATTTACTATCTGAAATTCTAAGTATTAGTGTGCTCATTTTTACTTACTCAGTGCTAAAATCCATAGATTAGTATCTATAAAACATTCATAAATAATGATAGCTATATGCTATTAAAGGTAGATTTTTTTAATTTTCTAAATAGAAATTATTAGAAATAAGCTAAAATACCATCTTAAAAAGCATAAGGCAATTTTATGAAAAAGACTCTTCAAAAACTCTCCGAACTTGTAATGTTTAAACACTCAATATTTTCACTCCCCTTTATATTTATAGCAATGATAGTAGCAAGTGGTGGCTGGTTTGGGTGGAAGCTCTTTTTTTTAGGATTAATCGAAGCAATTAGTGCTAGAAATTTTGCAATGGGGGTAAATAGATATTTAGACAGAGATATAGATAGACTAAATCCGAGAACAAAAAATAGACCATCAGTTGATGGGAGTATCTCAACTACTACTATGCTTCTATTTATTTTAATAAATGGGATAATTTTTATAGTTGGAGCATATTTTATAAATGATTTAGCCTTTAAACTCTCCTTTCCAATCTTAATAATTTTGGGTGGATACTCTCTTTTTAAGAGGTTTTCATCTCTAGCACATATTGTTTTGGGTTTATCTTTAGGACTTGCACCAATTGCTGGAGTAGTTGCTGTAAAGGGAGAAGTTACTCTTTGGTCTATCTATTTAGCTATTGGGGTTATGTTTTGGGTTGCTGGGTTTGACCTTTTATATTCTCTTCAAGATATGGAGTTTGATAAAAAGCATAATCTCTATTCAATTCCTTCAAGATTTGGTGCTAAAGCTACAATGGTAATCTCTAGGGTGTTTCATATTCTAACTATTATATTTTGGACTCTATTTATTTATAGTGCAAAATTAGGTTTTTGGGCTAAATTGGCATTAATTTTTAGTATACTTATGCTCTCTTATGAACACTATATAGTAAATAGAGATTTTAAAAAGATAGATAGAGCCTTTTTTACTGTAAATGGCTATTTAGGAATTATGTTTTTAATATTAATTATTTTGGAGAAGATTTAATGGAAACCTTTATTACAATAAGTATATTCTCTCTTATTGGATTTTTAAGTGTAGTAGTATATCTACTTTTAGAAAAAAATAGAGAAATAAAAAATAATGACAAGTTAGAAATATTAAAAGATAGACTTGAAAGATTAGAGGAGTATGTGTATGAGTTAGAGCTAAAAGTTTTAACTCCAGATAGCAAATTAAAAGAGAACATTATAAAAATGTATAGAGATGGAAAAGATATCCTATTTATAGAAAATGCTCTAAAGATACCTCGCCCAAAGATTGAGATGATTTTAAAACAGTATAGAAGAGAAACTAACAATTTATCTTGAATTTCAAATAGAAGTTAGATATAATTTCATCTCTACTATATGCACCCATAGCTCAGTTGGATAGAGCAACGGTTTGCGGAGCCGTAGGTCAGGGGTTCAAATCCCTTTGGGTGTGCCATCACTAAGCAATAATATCTAAAAACTTGAAATATAAGAATAGAAGGCTGAAAAGGATATAATAAAAAAAAGGAAAAAAAAATTATATCCTTTCCTCATGAAAGTATAAAAGATAAACGTGACTTAATCGTGAAATGAATATATAAACAGTAGATATAACTTAAGAATCAAAGTATTTTTTAACAAAAAGTTAATATAAAAAATTATAATTACTACTATAAATATAAATTACCAACAAATTGTCATAAAGCCCCTATCTTTAGATATAGGGATATATGGCGAAAGTTTAAATTGTATTAAAATA
>Ga0256843_1001634_pt1 | contig 17449 bp, 23 predicted proteins | sample AlvinellametaG_FD_191572 | JGI IMG/M metagenome (GOLD analysis project Ga0256843, IMG submission 191572) | Pompeii worm associated microbial communities from hydrothermal vent at the East Pacific Rise, Pacific Ocean - Alvinella | ecosystem: Host-associated > Annelida > Integument > Unclassified ... | reverse complement strand
TGATGAAACAACAATAAAAAGGATTAGAGAAATGAAATCAAGAATGGTAATAGCAACATTGTTAACTGCAAGCAGTTTATTGGCAATTTCACAAAACAACATGCATAACGATGGAAATGAAATAGTAAATAAAAAAAACACAGATATTCTTCAAGACAAGGATAATCCTTTTTATCCAAAATATTTACAAAAGAATATTGAAAGTGCAGTTGAAGTTTTAGTTAAAGAAAAACTGAAAGAAAAGAAAAAGAGAAAAGATGATGGATGTTCAAAACAACAGCAATCTAAAAAAAACAAACATTCAAAAAGAAAAAAGGCATATCAAAAGATACCAAACAACATCGTTGTTAAATCATTATCTAAAAATGCAAAAGGTGAATTTGTGTTAATTACAGATGATTCTAAAGTTCTTAAAAAAGGTGTAAGTATATACGGAGGTATAATAAAGGATATAACAACAAGGAGTGTTATCCTTGAAAGAAGAGAGAACGGTGTTAAAAAACAACATTATGTTCGATTTACAATTGTATTTTAGAGGGATAAGAATATGACAATTGACGATTTAAAGCAATTAGAAACAGAAACAGAAAAATATTTAGCTGTATTTGAGGTAATTGTAGAAAAAGCGATTGAAGATGAAAAAAAACCAGAAGACTATACAATAGAGGTACTCTATGAAAATGCAAAAAAGCTTGGATACCCACCTCTTGAATATATAACTTCAATTGACAAACTCTTTGACTATGATGAGATTGTTGATATTTGGGCTGAGGAGTTTGGATTAGAAGTAGGTGATGATGATGAAATAGACACAAAAGAAGATTGGTACATAAAATATAAAGATGGTTCTATTGGAATTTCAAATCCTGTTAATTACGAAAAAGCAGAAGAGTTATTTCCAAATCAAAAAATAAAACTTGTTTCTCAGCATTTTTTAGATATTAAAGATATTTCAGATGATGGTATTAAAGGGTATTTCTATAGTTTGATTCAAGACTCACAGGAAATAGGGATTACGGATGTTCACTTTGAGATTCAAAAATATGGCTTTGAAATAAAAGGTCGTTTAATTGGTGAGATGGTACAATTAGATGTATTTCCTATGGAGAAATCTTATAAACTACAGCAGATTATTAAGAATATTGCAGCCGACTACTCAAATATAGATACAGAACAAACAAGAAAAAGACAAGATGCTAGGATAGAAATACAAGAAAGAAAATTAGATTTAAGGCTTGCTTTTTCACCATCAATCATTGAAAAATTTCAAAATCTTGTTATCAGATTGCTTTCAAAGGAGCATACAAGAATTAAAGGACAGGAAGATATTGAAAAACTTGGATATCTTCCAGAAGATGCAGAAATAATCTTAGGGTTTAACGAGCTGAAATCTGGGCTAAATTTAATGTCTGGTGCGACTGGTTCTGGTAAATCTAGGAGTATTAATACATTTCTTAGTTTAATACCAAAGAAATATTCTGTAAAAACAGTTGAAGACCCAATTGAATATGAACTTGAAAATGCTGTTCAGCATCAAACTTTTGAAATCATCAAAGAAAAAGAAGAAGATAGTATTGTAATGGATTATCTCGCTTATCTTTTAGCATTTATGCGTCAAGACCCAGATATTATTTTTGTTGGAGAGTGGAGAAAGATGGAGGCTTTGACAAATACTATTTTATATGCTTCTGAAACAGGACACCTTGTTTTCTCTACACTGCATGCATCACGAGTAGTAAATATTCCAAACTTATTAATAAGCCAATATGGATTAAAAAAAGAGGATTTGGTAAACAATTTGAATATTCTAATCAATCAAAAATTGGTAAAGAAAGTTTGTCCACATTGTTCAAGTAAAAGACAAGTGACAGATGAAGATGTTAAAAATATTATAAAAAGAACAAAAATGATTGATGCAGAAGAGAAGTTTCAAAAAATTATAGGAGAAGAAGTATCTGTTGTAAATGAAGAAGGATGCGAAAAATGTAGAATCTATCATCCTCAGAAAAAAGATAGATTGCTGTTTGCTGGCTACCAAGGGCGAACGGTTTTATATGAATATATGCCTTTTGATATGCGGGCAAGAGAAATGCTCACGGAAACAACCAACTCTATAGAAATTGAGAGAATGTTAAATATTATGTCTCAAGCTAAGAAGGCAAAAACATATGTAGATATAGCAATAGAGAAACTCAAACTTGGTGAAGTTGATTTAGAAACTGTTCAAAAAGAATTGGCTGGTTAATATGTTTAATTTTTCAGAAAAAAAGAAAGAAAGTAAAGAACCATTCGTTTTGGAGCTTATTGTTTCCATCATGGAAACAAAAAGACCAAAAAAAACTATAGAAGATGTTATTGCCTTAACAAGCAAAAAGGGAGAGAGCAAGTTAACAACAGAACTTTATGAGGTGCTAGCGTATATAGAAGAAGGTCGTTCATATATAGAAAGTTTTTATTATGCAGAGATGCTAACAGATGAAACATTTTCTATATTTAAGTTGGCAGATGAAAAGAACGCACTTAACAGAGAAATGATTGAAGAGCGAATTGAAAACAAAGAATCAATGGATAAAATAGATTCATCTATCAAATCTTCAATGATGCAGCCATTTTTATTAATATTTGCTGGGGTTGCAGCTAATATTTTTATTGTATCACAGATAATGCCTGTTCTCCGTTCATTTTATTCAGACAAACATCAAGAACTACCAATGGTATTGGCTCCATTTGATTTTGCAGAACAGCATCCTTTTTTTGGTTTTTTGGGTTTGTTGTCAATTTTATATTTTATTATGGGATTTTTAATATATATAGTAAAAAATAAAACAGGTGCTAGTGAAATGATGGTTTATAAGATATCTGCAATCATTAAAATATTAAAAGATATTGGATTGAGTTATGAGCAAATTTTTTTACAGCTATATGAATCGGAATCAAACAGAAAATTAAAAGTTTTATATTACACAATATATACATCGATTTCTGTAAATAGTGTTCTTGAAGCGATGGAACCAATAGTACAAAAACTACCAATTGGTACAGCAGTTGTCCTATTTGATAGGATATCAAGAAATGATGATGTAAAGGCATGGAGCTATACAAAAGAAAGGATGAAAGAAGAAACATTCTCTAAGATTGAAAAACTATCAAAAGTTTTACCTTTTTTGGGATATATGATGATTTTTATGGTTATTTTAATTGCGATGGTTCCTATTGGATTCTTAGTTCAGCAGGCTTTAGCATTAACATAAAAAGCTCATATTAAGATTCATGATGTTAAAATTATTAAAACATTCTACAAGGAGATTAAGATATGAAAGGCAACAGTAAAATTGCGGCAGGAACGCTAGTAAGTGCAGTAGCATCAATGAGTCTAATGGGGGCTGTTTATATTGTTCCAAATGACATTGACAGTTATAAAACAAAAACAGACCAATCGTTTTATGATATGTATCAGAACAGAGATTCTGTAATTGCAACTGGTGCAAATGAAAAGCTAACAGCATTAACAGATAATATTGACACAAGTAATAGAATCGCTTCTGGTTCAACGCTAAATAGAGTTGGACAAACAAATGTTGCAGGTGTTCCTGTAAAAGGTGGAACAAAAGGTAGTTTTGTATTGAATGGAAAAAGATATACAGTAACAATCGATAAAGATGGAGACCCAAGATTAACAGGCTATTTGGCTGATGGAAAAGGTCATATCGCACTAAAAGGAACCAATGCAATTAAAGCAAGAAACGAAGTTGTAGTTAGTGCTGGGAAGTATGACATGATTAAATCAAGAGTTGTTGATGAAGTATATTTCGACTTGCCAACAGGAACTCTTACAACAAGTGCAGTTAAACAACAAAGAAGTTACAAGCAGGGAAAATATGGCTGGATTCCAACAAACCAATGGCATGCAGTTAATATTATCAATATAAACAAAAAACAGCTTGGAATTGATGAACTATTGTCGAACAAAGAGATTGAATCACGAAGTTTTATAGCATATGGAGATGCAGTGATTCGTGATGATAGAGACAGAAGTTCAAACAATGGAAAATACGACTCTTAGAGTCGTATTTAAAAAAACAAAAAAAGGATTAGAACTTGAGAAAAGAAATGAGAAAAGAAATGAGAAAAGAAATGAGAAAAGAAATGAGAAAAGAAATGAGAAAAGAAATGAGAAATGGTTTTGTTTCACTTGAAATCATTATGTATTTGGCAGTTTTTGGATTTGTTGTAGGAGCACTATATCTTGTTGTCTATCCAGCAGTAAAAGCCAATATAGATACAAACAACTTCAAAAGTGAGTACTCCGTTATTACACAAGGGTTAAATGGATATTATTCCAATAATTATCAATACCCAAATGCAGGAAATTGGAACTGGGATGCAGCAGATACTTACATTGGGAAAGAGATTAAAGCAAAAGGCTGGCAATATAGTTGTGACGGTGTTTCGACAATAACTTTAACAACACCAGCAATGGATGTAAAAACTCAGCAAAAACTTAGAGAGGCTTTTACGAAAGCAGCAGATGGAGTTGCTGTAAATGGTAATAGATTAAATATCTCATTGGTTAACAAACCATGCCCATAAAATAATTGGTATAAAATGGGTATATTTGTTACAATATTCACCACAATCTTACTGCTCGTTTTAAATAGCGAGCAGTTGACCTCAAAATTAAACTTCATAAAAACAGAAAACGAAAAAAATTTATTACTATCAGACATCTCCTTTATAGAGAAAATCCCAACTTTAGATAATTATGATATTGTTGAAGCGGAAAAAGCATTGATTAGAACTTGCCAACAAGGACAATCATGGGTTTTAATATGTAAAAAATGTTATGCATTAGGAAATGCAAATTGTCCTTATCCTACAGATGAATTTTGTCAAACAGCTAGAAATGTAAATCTAAACGATGCGGATATATTTTGGGGTTTTTTACCAAATGCAAAAGGGAGATTCTCTGAAATAAAAAATGCCCCAACACAAAATATCAATACAATGGTTGATGTTGCACAATTACCAAATGTGTTAAGAGGGATGATGAATAGAGTGTACGATTACGAGAAAAATCCAGACTATAAATATTATAGACCCTCTGGGAAATATGGAGATGTGTGTGCGGTATCATCAATTGTAGGAAATCAATAAAAATAAAAAGGTAAGACATGAGATTAAGAAGAGGTTTTGTTATATTGGAAGTAATAATGTTCATGGCGATAATTGCTCTTATAACACCAACAATTTTTCAAATACTAAAGTCATCTGAGAATAGCAATAAAATAAAAATTTCAAAAACAAGGGTAAAAGCAATAAGCGAAGCATTTGAAAGAATATTTGTTGAAAACAAAAGATATGTTAGAGATAATTGCTATGGTTGGACAGATGTTGAATGTGCAAATATAAGTGCTACACCAGAAATTTTAGATGTGAATACTCTAAGATTCAATACACTAGATGCTTTAGCTGTAAATACACTTATGAATGTTGGCTGTACTGTAGCAGGGGGAGCTCCCACATATGATGTGCAATGTTATGATGGATATGGAAGATTAATGGATTTTGCTGGAGTAAATCTACATGTACCAGCAACACAATTTGTTTCTCCGTATAACAATCAATACCCTGAAATAACAATCACGACAACTAATGCGAAGCCTGTAGTAATTGGAATTCCAGCATTAATAAACAATGCTATTGCTGAAAGCTCTCAAAAAATAAACACAATATCAAATGCAATAAAAACATTTGTTCGTGGAAAAAGAATTGCAGAACTTGGAAATACATGTGGTGCAAATGACAACGGTGCATCTGACCCAGCAGGGGGGCTAGATTCAGCAGATGATGCAATAATACCAATTGTATGGGAAAGCATATCTTTGGCACCATTAACTCTATGTTCTGGTGTGGAAAATGGAACAAGTCAATGTGGATGTTCAAGCCATTTGAATCAAAATAACTGGGAAACATCTGCAAATTACTGTGTACTTGACAATGACAATGAAATAAGTAGATTTCTTGCAAATGTAGGACTTGGAGCACAATATAAAACAGATGGACTTGGAAATCCTTTAGTCTTTGTGCCATTATCAAATAGTGATGGAGATGCAGTTTCATGCCCTCCACAAAGACCACAAAACAATTATACGGGTTTAGGCGTAGTTCCAAAAAGTAGGGTTGGAGTAAGAGATATCGTTGGAAACTGGGTAGTATATACAGATTTGTATTCAGAATAAAAAGCAAAAAAAAAGGATTAGAAATATATGAGTGATTTATATACATGGACAGATGAATTCGGAAGATTGTCTCTTTTTAAAGATGATGAAAACTTCACGAGACTACATATTAATAATGGGTTGCAATTTATGGAGAGGGACGAACATCGGTATCACCAATCGGTATTTATGCTGCCTTCTCTCTTTGTAGAGAGTAAGAAGCAAAAAGTATTAGTTCTTGGTGGAGGAGATGGACTCGGAGCACGAGAACTATTAAAGCTAGACAGTGTAGCATCAATAGACCTTGTTGATATATCAGATGCAATGATTTTTATGTCAACCAAGCACAAAGAGATGACTAGGTTGAATGAAGATAGTCTTAATAATAAAAAAGTTACAGTACATATCCAAGATAGCAATGACTTTATTGTTGATGCATTAAAAAAAAATAACAAGTGGGATTTGATTATCCTAGATTACCCAGACCCTAGCGTACATAAGGATAGTCCAATCAACCATCTGTTCTCTGCGGAACACTATAGAGATGTGATGGAATTACTCAACAAAAATGGAGTGATGGCTATTCAGTCAACATCTGTTTATATCAGTCCAAATGTTTTTACAAAAATAGCAATAAATCTAAGTAAGTCTGCAACATCGATATTACAGTTAGCTATAAATATACAATCTTTCGGTGATATTGGAGTAATTTTTGCGAGAAAAAATGAAGATGAAACAGCAGAAAGTAAAGGGCAGTGGGCTTTGAAGCATAAGGTTCCAAAAAGAGCGTTTTTCAGAGAGGAAACAATAGGAAGATTCCTCATTTTTATGGAAGATGAAAAACCTACATTAGATTTAGATGTTATTGAAGAAATGTCTTTTCCAAACTTAATAAAACATGATATCTCTTCTGACTTTAGAAGAAAAGAAAATAATTACTTTCTAACAGAAGGGGTGTCATCTATTAATAGACTGATTGATGTTTCAGAAGAGGAAGCTCTCAGAATATACAAGGAAAACATGCGAATTAAAACAAAATCCTTAAAAGAGATTTTTGTAAAAAATAGCTACTTGTTGGGGTACCCTAATAACCATTTTGAAGAGTTAGATGAAGACGATGGATTTTTTAAATCTTTTGATGTTGTGAGAGACAAAGAAGGGTATATCGAAGGATTCTTAAAAATCAGAGAGGATAAGGATTTTATTGAAAATGAATATATCTATATCCGACAGACAAAAAACACAAGTGCGGTTTTCAAATTATATTATGAGCATTTTGAAAGAAACAACTATAAGCCAATGATGATTACATACTGGGAACACAATATATTGACAGACAATATAGTAAGAAAGCTTGGTGGCACAATTGTTGAAAAAGGCTTTACATGGAATATAAGAGTCCCTCATGTTGACCCTAAAAAAAGAAGTACAGAGAGCTTTAAGGTTGAACTCGGTGATGTTGGAGTTTTTGTATATAATGGATTGCTTGGATGTTGGGAAACAAACTGGGTTGATACAAAACACAATCTAAGTGAAATTATACAATTATGTATAGACAACAATATTCCAAACTTAGCAATATATTCAGAAACCCCACCTGTCGAATTTGATTATTTTAAGTACAAGGTTGGAAAACTTGATTTTTCAAAGGCGAACAAAGGGTTAAGTACAGTGCTTAAGAGAATGGCAAAGTAGTAATGGCTAAATCACTAATTTCAAATAAAGTAGATATTCTTGGAATATCTTTGTCGGGAATTATTGTTTTTTTAGCATTGAAAATATTAGAGCCAAATTCATATATTTATATTGCATTAACTTTTCTGATTGCGATAGCACTTGACAATGGGCATGTTTACATGACATATTCAAGAGTAAAAAAAGAGTTTAAGCAAAGTCCACTCTTTTTTACACTTGTTCCTCTGTCAATAACAGTAGGAATATTCCTTTGGCTATATTTTAAAATTCCATATTTTTGGAGTTTTGTTGTGTATGCAACATTTTTTCATTTTGTTAGACAAGTATATGGTATAAATAGATGGTATATGTCACAGGAAGGGATAAAGAGTGGAGCTATAGATTTTTTCCTTTATTCTTTGGTGATTTTACCAATTTTATCAATACATTTCAATCCGAATATGCATATAGAATTATATGGCAAAGATGATTTTATCACCTATGAATCAATGTTTTTATTTAAAACGACAATCCTATTAAATATACTGGCTTTAATAGGATGGGGAGTAAGTGAGTATTTAATATACAAGAAAATCAAAAAGGTTAATTTTTATAGAATAGTTTTTATTCTTTCAAATGCAATTTTGTTTGCATTGGTTGGATATTTTGCTCAAAATTATATAGAGGTAATCATCCCATTGATGATGGCACATGGTTTTCAATATTTAATATTGTCTTCAAGTTTTGAGTCAAAAACCTATAAAGAAAAAATAATGAAAGTTTTTTTAATTTTATTATTAATCGGTATAATATTTGGTGGTATAGATACATATTTTCAAGAACAATTTGATATGAATAATTCCTATTTATATTATACTGATGTTGTTGAAAATTTGTTGTTGGCATTGTTGCTAACACCTCTTTTTTCACATTATATTTATGATATGAAAATTTGGAAGTCTCAATATATTAAAAATCTAGTAGAGAGGTTAGAAAAAAATGGATAAAAAAGCAAACATGAGATTAAATCTAAATAGTAGGGTTAACAGTGGTTGTTATTAATCCTATAAACCCAACAGAGAGCTCTTTAGGAAAGCATATCATTGCTGAGTTCTACAATTGCTGCGAAGATTCAATAGACGATGTTGACTTCGTGGGTTCGGTAATGAGACGCTCAGCCGAGATAGCTGGGGCAACAATTGTGGCAGAAAAATTTCACAAGTTCTATCCTGTTGGTGTAAGTGGAGTCGTTATTATTTCTGAAAGCCACTTATCGGTTCACGCTTGGAAAGAGTTCAAATATTGTGCCGTAGATATTTTCGTCTGTGATAGTACATTAAAACTTGAAGATGCATTGCGATATTTAAAAGAGCAGTTTAAAGCGGAAAAAGTCGAGTATTATACAATAGCAAGAGGAGACACAAAAAGAATTGAAAAGGAACTCAATAAAAAAACATGTTCTATTCATGATGCGGGTATTCATGAAATAGACCAAAAAGCATCTTCTTAGAGAGATGTTCTATGGTCTATGGTCTATGGGGTCTATAAAGTTTTTTTCTAATTCGCTCCATAAAATTTCTTAACAATCTCCATACATCTATTATAGACATACATTTTTTGCTCAGGGGATAATGAACTCTGATAAAAGATAGATTCATGAATTATCTTACACTCGTTATTCACTTGATTCCTTGAAAAACCTAAACTTTTAAAGCCATATACAATATATGGCATCTGATTGTTTGCAATCTTCATGACAGTATCGTTTGAAATAAATTGCTTGTCTTCAATACTTGAAGCATTAAGCAGCACCGTCATAATAGTAAATAAAACTATAGTTTTAAGCATTTTGTTTCTCCTCCGATGTAGTGCTGCGGCTTATATGTTTTAGATAGTTTGTAGAAATGAGAACAAACATTCTCTCAGCCGAAGCACGCACCTCGGCTTCACTGAAAAGATAAAAGCTTAAAAGTGGGGTGTTGTACTCATGGTTGATAAAATCATTTTTGCCATGCTTTTCAAACTCTGCATTTATTCTAAATACAGGCTGGAACTGATTGTATGCTAGAAGCTCATTATAAGATATCTTATCTTTGATTTGTCTATAGATTTGTGTATAGGCAAGTAAGAACTGATTAAAGCTAGGATTTTTAATCTCTAGGGGGTCTATATCCAAAAGCGAGGTGAGAAAAAGACTTTTGTCTCCCTGCTGTTGAATATTTTGATGAACATGAAATATAACCTTTAGCATAGATGCACCTCATCCAAGAAGATTAGAGATATCTTTTTTCTTCTCACCATCTACAAAAATAGCATTCTGGCTAGGAAGTAGTTTGCAGGATTGAACTTTTCCGTCTGGTGTCTTCATTGTCGCAAGAACAATAAATTCAGGACGAGTATAAAACGCTCCATTTTCATCAATCCCTACATTTGAAGAGAATGGTTTTGTATCAACAGTATTCCCGCTTTCAATAATAAAATCTTCAAGGATTTTTTCCATTGAAGATAAACCATCATCTTGTTGAAATCTCTTAATTTTGCTCATTTTCTAATCCTTTTTATATAATCTACTATATGGTAGATTCTCTTTTATTGCAAATTTTGCTCTTTTTTGTTTCGTAACATTTTATCTTTTTTTCGCTCAAAAGCAAACTTCATATCTTCGGTCTTTCTCGCCAATTGAAAAATACTATCTGCAAATGCAAGAAGTCGGTATTTGTCTGCTTTGAATTTTCGAGATATATTCAAATCTTTTCGTTTTATTGTGCTAATCTTATCTACATTGATATAGTAGCTGTTATTAGAAAATCCAAGCCATGTCTTTTGGATAAAGTTTGGATTAGAACTTGTGATATTTTCATAAGAGCTTTGCTTATTACGGTTTTGTTCAATAGGTGCATCAACTATCTCTAAGATTGCATAATAGAGAGCCTTTAACTCATTGATATCGTAAAGCATTGTCAAACCATTACTCTCTACACCATTTTGTGTAATATCACGAATGTTGAGGTAGATAGCTTCTTTAAAATAAAAAGAACTCTCATAAGGTATCTGCTCAATCGTCGATGTAAACATCAAAATAGATGTATCTTTAACCGACACAGAGCCAACGAGATACTCTCTTGAACCTTCATGCTTCATAGTACATTCCCCTTAGCTCTTAGAAAGCGGTTTGTAATAGATAGACCCAAATGCATGCTTGGCACTTTTTAAGTATCGCTGTAGCTCTGTAAGCTTCTCTTCTTCCGTCTTTGGCTTATACCATAAGATGTTCGGAATTTCTTTTCTAAGCGTGATTCTGCCAAACTTCTCTTTAGGCTTCTTTTTGCTTACAGGAACAGATATAAGTTTGTTGAGTTCATCCTCTTTTGGAGTAATTGCAAATGTAACAGTTGTGTACGCTTTTCTATTCTCATAGTCACTAATGCGAACATCAAGCTCATCAAAATGTTCTTTGATGTAATCGAGCTCTTTTTGTGCATCTGCAATCTCTTTTTGCAAATCGGCTTTGACTCTGGCGATAGTTGCATCATCAACACCTTTTGCTTTAAGCTTCTCTAATACTTTCTTCTGCATTGTATTTTTCCATTTTGAGAACTTTCCATCGAGTCGTTGACGAACTTTCTCTTGGTCGTTTACTTGCTCCCAAGTCTCTTTTGAATAAAGCTTGTAGTAGTGCGTAGGTGCATCAGGATTGATAATCTTTGCAAGAGTATGAAAACCGAACTTATTTAGCACTGCCTCATCATATCCATACTCCATTTCTAATCTCTTTTGAAAAACACCAAGCTCTTTTATGCACTCCTCATCGCAAATATATAAAACAGCATCAAGCTCAGGATTCTCTTCAACCAAAGAAACAGTTTTATATTTTGACAGTAGTTGATAGAGTTCTCTTATGACATCTTCGTAAACACTCTTGTCAATATTTTTCAAACTCACACATCCCCCTTTAAAATAAATTTGATTCACATTGCTATAAAAGTAGCGAGCAGGAACCATAAAAGTATTATACTATATATCTGCCACAGTTGTCAATGTACCCCTTACCTCAACCATCCCCCCGACCCTTAGAAAGATTCCATCAAAGCGAAAAGAAAATCCAGCCAGCAAATTTTTCAGAGAATATTTTTGTCCTTTTTTGACATTTCATTGATGAACATGCCAACTTTCACACAAGTCAAACGCTATGCGTGCCATCAAAAAGAAAAAAAAGGGGGAGAGGGAAAAAGAGAAAAAAGAGGCGAAGCTGGGAAGGGCAAAGATGGACAGGTTGAGTGTTTGTATTGTCAAAAAAGGTAATTAGTAAGTAGGGGAGGCGTTCTCAGTGGGTACATTGACAACTGTGGCATTTTTATCTTTATAGAGTAGGCAAGATGAGGTTTTGTGGATAGAGGTAGTTGACATTAGATTAAATTATTGATTTGATTGAGTTTAAAAGAAGTGAGAAGTTGATAGGGGAAGGACAAACGGATATCATCATTTTTAACCAAAAAAAGGGTTGATTTTAACCCCTATCAACGGTAAGTATTATACAGAAAACAAGATAACGAAAATGAAACAAAGAAGTGAGGTTTATGGTGAAAATTTAAGGGATATTAAGTATCTCTTCTATTATACTTTCTTATTTAAAAAGCAAAGTTATTGAAAGATGAAAAATGAAACAACTTTTGATAATTAACTGAGAGTAAGATAGATATAATTTTAACCAGCAAAAAGGATTAGTGTGAATTCAAACACTATTGACGAACAGGATATTGTAGAAGCAATCAATGATGGTTCATTTAAGATGTACTATCAACCGATTGTAAGAGGCGATACAAGAGAAGTTTTAAAATACGAAGCACTCATTAGGCTACTTCTGCCTAATGGGGAGACTGTCCCCCCTGATGTTTTTTTCCCAATTGCAAAAAAAATCAACAAGCATCATGATATAATCTTCAAAGTTGCTATTATGGTTATAGAAGAGTTGAAGAGCACAAAGAGCTCAAGACTTGCATTTAATATATCGCATGAGGACATAGAATCTTTCTTTCATCGAAACATGCTCATAAAAATGTTTGAACGGAACAAGGATGTTGTAAGAGATAGACTTGTTGTAGAAATTATCGAAACACATAAGATAAAAGACATATCAGCAACAAAAGAGTTCTGCGACAGGCTATCATCGCTTGGAATAAGAGTTTCGTTAGATGACTTTGGAACTGAACACTCAAACTTGTATCTGCTATCAATGATAAATTTTGATTTTCTAAAAATCGACGGTCATTTTGTTCATAATTTAAGTTGTAAGCGAACATATACAATATTAAATTACATTATCAATTTATGCAAAGAGTTGAGGATACCTATTATCGCTGAACACATAGAGGATGAAGGCACATTCAAGCATCTTAGAGAGATTGGAGTGGACTATTTTCAAGGGTTTTATTTCGATGAGCCAAAAATGCAAATATGAGAAAAAACTTGATATTTATATAATTTTTTTTTGCAAAGTTTTCAAATTAAGAAAAGTGTTGCTAAAAAATGATATAATAATTTTCAGATAGACAGAAGAGATATATATTCTTAATCTCTATATATCCAGCAATTTTTTTGTTGTTTTTAACACTAATCCTTTTTTTTGCTTTTTATTGTTAAAACTTCTGTCTATCGCCTCCTTAATCCCAAAAAATCCACTAAACTAAAAAATAATCACAATATTGCAAAATGCAAAACTTTTTACTATCTGTTTTTTTCTACGCTAATATGGCAATTAACAAGCAAAAAAAAGGATGAAATTTGAAACACAACACATTATTTCAAAGATTAGAAAAAGCAGTCAAAGAGTTTGGTTACAGCAATATTGAGCAAGCATTAAATATTACCAGCACGCTTCTAAATACATATAAAGAAAACAAAGTATTTCCTTTCTTAGAGACACATATATTTCTTACTAAAAATAATTTGTCTTATAAGTGGTTTTTTTATGGAGAGGGCAATATGCTACTTAGCAATAAAGATGAAAAAACAAATGCTCTTCTGAACATCAATGCAAAGATTATGCAGCATCATAAAATTGACTCAAAAGATGATGTACTAACTGAAACTATAAAAAGTGATACTATGGAACCAACAATAAGACAGGGCTCAACAGTTCTTATCGACTTAAAAAATGGTGGTATCGAAGAAGACGGAATATATGCCATACATATTGATGGTGAGATTAAAATAAGAAGGATTTCAAAAAGATTAGATGGAAGGCTAGATGTTATAACAGATAATAAAAAATATACTAATGAAATTATAGATATTGATACACTTAACATCATAGGAAGAGTAGTTTCAATATTTGTAAATATTAAAACTTACAAACTTTAAAACTTTAAAACTTTATAAGTTTTAATTAATATTTCTTTTGTTATACTTTTATTGTTAGCAAGTTAAGGGCTAGTTGAGATTCAGCCCTTGTTTGATGAGACCGTTCACTCGGTTCTTCATGAGATTCCTTATCATTTTTGATGTGCCCTCATATTGGTCTCGTCCTTGCTATGATGTATAGTTTTCCTTTGTAAGATGTTTTGCAGAAGAGGGAACAAAAAGCCATCCACTTTTTGATTTCTCTTTTGCATTTTTTCCCCAACCGAACCTGAACGCTACGAAACTTATACCTTCAATATAGCCTCCTGTTCCGACAGGTGTGCTATACAATCCAGAAGGGCTTTAACAATAAAGAAACAAACTATCCAAATTTAAAAATGATTTTTTAATAAGAAGATTTATTTTTTCAAAGAAATAACTGTATGCACAATACAGAACAAGATAATGTTGTTTTGTAGCACACAATTGAAGATTATTCTGATTATGTTTATTTTTTCAATATAGTCTTATTTTGTTGCACAGAACTTTTATGTTTCTGTTGCTCTACAACAATATTTTTATTGGGATGCTCTTCTGCTTGTTCAGGTTCACTGTTAGTAAACAAAGCTGCTGCAAACAATTTTACACACGATGCTATTAATTGCTCCATAGGTGATACTCCTTTTATAAATTTATTTTATAATATTTACCTTATTTGAATATAAAAATATTTAATCTACTTTATCATTTCTGCATTATGTTTTAAGTAATACTTTTCAAGAACATTTATAGTATTACCTATCTCTTTTGCCACAACTGAAATTTCAACTTTATCATGAACAACTCTTTTTGTTGCATATCCTCTTCTGAAAACATGAAGACCTTTTTTGTTAATCCCTAAAATTTCTAAAATGAAATTTCCAAATCGCCTGATAGTGTCCTCATGTATATGCTTGTTTATATATTGCTTTGAATCAGAGGAATAGCGTGAGGCTATGTAGAAATCATCTGATGGCAGTTCCTTTTTTATAAACTCAATATGCTTTTTAATATATCCAGCTTCAACGCCAACTTCTCGAACTTTCCCGCCTTTTCCTTCCATAATTCTAATTCTATAGTACTTTCTACCATCATGGGAAAATTCAGTAATGTCTTTAAGCTTTATTTTGACAACTTCGCTGCTTCTTGCACCTGTTAAAACATAGAGTATCATAAGGAGAGAATCCCGATAAGCAGAATTTGTAGGTGTCTTTGGCTTATACTCCTTATAAACATTCATCCAGACAGACATGAGAGAGATTACCTCATCCATCTCATCAAGAGTTATATACTCAGTAAACTTATCTGCATGCTTTATAACAGCCAATTTCCGAAAAATAGGGGTATAGTCATGCTCTTCTTCATTATTGTCGCTAATGTACTTCAAAAGCATTTTTACGACAGTTAATCTATGGTCGAGTGAATTTTCAAAATCTTTTAATATTTTAAAATGAGCATCATTTTTGCCAAGATATTTTTCATCTTTTTGCTTGATAATCTCTTCATATTTTTCAAAGCCATCTATAACACCTTTTGCTTTAAGATTTTTAATCTTGCGTAAAGCGAGAGATGATTGGTACTCAATAAGATATCTATTGATAAACCTAGCTCCCAACGATTCCATCGTGTTTGCATCTTTATGTTCAATAACAAAGTCTAAAAATGTTTTTAAGGCACTCTTGTATCCCTTGATTGTTTTTTCTGCAACACGCTCCATCTCTTTTTGCTCTATGAACTGATTTATCCAAAACTGCATATCTTCATCAATTGTTCCAGTAGAAAGGGGTGATAAAGAATCGTCATCTATGAACCGCATATCATAAGCCTTTTACTCTTTGTATTCAGCATAAGCGATTACTTGCATATATCTTTCATTAGTACAAACGAATGAGCCAAAAACAATATCTTGCTTCCCAGAAATAAATTTTTCTATTTTTGTTTCAAGCTCGCCAATAGAGCTCGATTCAATGACTTTGTATCGAGTCTTTTTTGATACTATTCTTGCGTATGGCATAATTCTTCCTCTTTTTTCAATATTTTTATAGCCTCTTTAAAGTTATTAACTATAACAGCATCAACAATATCATCTGTTTCATATGTCATAACAAATTTTCCGTTTTCATCTTTTACTATTGTTGCCGTTATACATTCGCCCTCTATATAAAGCTCTTCTTCATCTTTGCTATATATGCTTTCTTGATAAGAAGACGAAAAGCCAACGGGCAGTCTATGTTTTCCTTTGAATTTTCTAATATCAATAGACATCTTTTATTTTCCTATATCTTTTATTGTTTGTGCAGAGTAGGTGCTTTGACACTTTATGCAGTATAGAGTGTCTGTTTCTACAGTTTCTTCCAATTCATCTTTACATTCAGGGCATAAAAAAAGCTGTTTAGTTCGCATGGGGTTGCTTGAAATCAAAACATTTTTATTTTCTGGAATTTTAAAGACCTGCATTGGTATCATTCCTTTCAAAGTGTTGTGTACTACCAACTTTTTTAATATCTAAGGTGCTATTGCTAAAAAAGATATTTGCGACTCTATCTTCAAAGTTAAATTGTTTTTCTTTTTGTTCTCTTTGCAGATACATAACATCATCGATTAGCTTGTTCATCAGTTTGTTATCTACACCTATTGTCCTTGTAGCCTTAAGAACACACCCTTTCTTTTCAACAAGAAATATATTTACTGCATTTCCTTCTCTGCTTTTTAGATTTCTCATTGATGAGATGCTCATGTCAAAGCTAAGACCATCATAAAAATCTAAGACAATAAAAGGAACATTCGCAATGGTGCTAATGGTAAAATCAAATGCTCCGTGTTGAACTCTATTTATTTCATTGTCACTCACACCACTAAGAACAATAAACAAATTGATTGGCTCATCTGTTATTGCAAAGGCAAAGTCTGTATTGGTAGAGCCTATCTCTTCTATGATTTTCTTGTAATCATGCGGAAGAGATTCGTTTAAAATAAAAGCTGATATTTCCATAAACTTTCCTTTCTTTTATCCAAAAATTATGTCATGTGCAATTGCAGATTTAACATTTTCTGGTGAAATTTCAATTGCATATTTTAAAAAATTGATAATATATATTCTATAGTCAACATCCATATTGAATACCACAATACCTTTTTTTAGTGATAATAAAGTTTTAAAACCATCTATTGCACTTTTT
>Ga0256843_1001633_pt1 | contig 17449 bp, 10 predicted proteins | sample AlvinellametaG_FD_191572 | JGI IMG/M metagenome (GOLD analysis project Ga0256843, IMG submission 191572) | Pompeii worm associated microbial communities from hydrothermal vent at the East Pacific Rise, Pacific Ocean - Alvinella | ecosystem: Host-associated > Annelida > Integument > Unclassified ... | reverse complement strand
AAGGGTGTAGATATTCTCCTGGATATGCAGCTTGTCCTGATCTATCACAAAATAGACAAATATTTGATCTTTTAAAACCTGAAGATTTTGATATTACTCTTAGTGAAACATATCAAATAGACCCAGAACAAAGTACAGTAGCGATTATTGTACCAAATAAAAAAGCAAACTATTTTAATATATAAATAGTTGCTTTTATTACATATAACTTAAGCTAAAATACTAATTTAATATTTCTACATAAATTAAGAAATGTATATTATATAATATATATGATATAATAAGTACTGAATTTTATAGGAGAGATATTTTATGTTCAATAGGATTACATTAAGATCCAAATTAATAATACCAACAATAGCAATTACTATTATATTGTTCTTACTTGGGGCTATATTAATATATACTAAATATAATGAAAGGCAATGTCTAGTTCATCAAAATGAAAAGATAATAGTCAGTGCTAAAATATCTGAACTAGTTCACTCTATTCAAAAAGAAAGAGGACTATCTAGTGGTTATGCAATCACTTATAGAGGGGCTTTTAAAAAAGAGTTATATCTTCAAAGAGATATTACAGATCAAAAAATTAAAGATTTTAAAATAATCATTAAAAATATAAATGATGATGAATTTAAAATTATTATTAATGATGCTTTTTTAAAAATCGATAAAATAAATAGCATAAGAGAGCTAGTAAATAATCATAAAATAAACTCAATTGAAATTATTAAAAAATATACACAAATTAATAATGCACTAAATGATGTTTTAATTTATATAATAAAACAATCAAATATCCCAAAAATAACACAAAATTTAATCTCATATAGCTATATGATTACACTAAAAGAGTTTACAGGTATAGAAAGAGCTTTAGGTATAAGTTTATTATCTCAATTAAGAGATGGACAAGGTATGTATTTTGAATATCTAAAAAGTAAGGCCTTAGAAAAAGAAAATGAAAAGATGTTTTTAAAATATGCATCTAAAAATATCAAAGATTATTATAACTCAAAACAAAAAAAGAGTATTGATGAAGATATAGAAAAAATAAGAGATATAATTGCTAAAAAAATACAAAAAGTAAAAGTAGTAAATCCAAATCATTGGTTTTATGTAATGACTAAAAAAATTAATACTTATCAAAGTACAATAAAGTATATCAAAGATGATACTAAAAAGATTATCAAAGATGAGCTATTTTTTACAAGTACTATATATTATGCAGTGATCTTTTTAACTATTATTAGTTTATTAACATTATTATTAATGATTATTGCATTTTTAAGATTAGCAAAAGATGAACAACGATTAAGAATGGTAATGGATAAATATATTATTAGTTCAGTTACAAATACAAAAGGTAGAATTACAGAAGTTAGTGAAGCATTTTGTAAAATATCGGGATATAAAAAACATGAATTAATAGGTAAAAAACATAATATAGTAAGACATCCAGATATGAGAGCAGAAGTATTTAAAGATCTATGGGATACTATAAGTTCTGGAAAATCTTGGAGTGGAAAAGTTAAAAACTTAAAAAAAGATGGAAGTGCTTATTGGGTATATTCAAATATTGAACCACTATATGATAAAAATGGAAATATAGATTCATATATATCTATTAGGTTAGATATTACTCAAAGTGAAGAGTTGATGGAGAAGATCAAAGAGGAAGAGGAAAAAAATAGACTAACTCAACAAATGATGCAACAACAATCAAGACTTGCTCAAATGGGTGAGATGCTAAGTATGATAGCACACCAATGGAGACAGCCTTTAAGTGCAATATCTGCTTCAGCTTCTGGAATATATTTAAAAGCTAGAAGAGATAGATTAAAAAATGAAACAGCAATTGAATTAGCTAATAAAATAATAGAATTTTCTAAACACTTGAGTTCTACAATAGATGATTTTAGAGACTTTTTCAAAACTAATAAAATAAAAACAAAAACAGATTTTAATAAGATATTAAATAGCGTATTAGATATAATAAGTGTATCTTTAGAGCAAAAATCGATAAAATTAAATATAAATATTAATTCACTACAAGAGTTTGAAACATTTGAAAATGAAGTAAAACAAGTGTTATTAAATCTTATTAAAAATGCAGAAGATGCATTAGTAGAAAATCAAATTGAAAATGGACAAATAGATATACATATAGATAATAATATTTTAACTGTAAGTGATAATGCAGGTGGAATACCAGAAGATATTATCGATAAAATATTTGATCCATATTTTTCAACAAAAACACAAAAAGATGGTACAGGATTAGGATTATATATGAGTAAAACAATAATACAAGAGCATTGCAATGGTAACTTAACTGTCAAAAATGATAGAAATGGTGCAAAATTTACAATAACATTAGGAGAAAATAATGACAGTTGATATAGATGAGATAATTGAATATTCACAACATTTAAAATTATTATATGTAGAGGATAATGCAGACGCAAGAGAGATGACTGCTATGATATTAGAAGATTTTTTTGATGATATTGTAATAGCAGTAGATGGACAAGATGGACTTGAAAAATTTCATGAAAATAAATTTGACTTAATTATCACAGATATAAATATGCCAAAATTAAATGGTCTAGATATGATAGAAAAGATAAGAGAAACTGATTCTAATATATCAATACTTGTATTATCAGCTCACAATGAAGATGACTTTTTTATAAGAAGTATTAAACTTAGTATAGATGGTTATTTACTAAAACCTATTGATATTGATCAGTTTGCTAATATGTTAAATAAAGTGGTTCAGAAAAATAGATATAAAGAAGAATCAGAACTAAATATGCATCTTTTAGAGGAGTATAAATTAGCAACAAATGAAAGCTCAATAGTATCAAAAGCTGATACAAGAGGTATTATCACTTATGTAAATGATGCTTTCTTAGAGATAACAAAATATACAAAAGAAGAGCTAATAGGTAAAAATCATAATATTGTAAGACATCCAGATAATCCAAAATCAATTTTTGAAGATATGTGGCATACAATAAGAGATAAAAAACAAATATGGAAAGGTATTGTAAGAAATAGAGCAAAAGATGGTAGAAGTTATTATGTAGATAGTTTAGTTATGCCTATTTTAGATACAGAAGGAAATATTTTAGAATATATATCATTAAGAAATGATATTACATCTATTATGAATCCTGCAAAACAATTAAATGATGCTATTAAAAATGCAAATAGTCTAATCTTAGTATATTTAAAACTTGATAAATATGAGTTAATAGAAGAGTTTTATGATAATGAAACTATAGAAAAAATTGAAAATAAAGCATATGAATATTTAAAAGAAAAAATATCAAGTAAGTATAACTTTGATACCTTGTTTCAATTAAATAATGGTGAATTTGCATTTATATTAGATAAAGATGAATATCTACAAGATGAAGAAAAATTTATAAAAGATCTAAAAGAGTTTCAAACACAAATCAAAGAAGATAAAATTGATTTAGAAAATATAGAATATGAAACAGCAATTATTATGAGTATATCTTACGAAAAAGATAAGATACTTGAATCTGTAAAATTAGGATTGAAAAAGATATTAAAAAATAAAGATCATTTTATAGTTGCAAATAATTTAGCAACAATAGAACAAAATAGAGCAAAAGAGAATATGAAAACAGTTTCTATGATAAAAACTGCAATTAGTCAATCAAAAATATTCTCATATTTTCAACCAATTATAGATAATAATACAAAAGAGATAGTGAAGTATGAATCACTTGTAAGATTAGTAAATGAAGAGGATAAAGTTTTATCTCCATTTTTCTTTTTAGAAACAGCTAAAAAAAGTAATCAATATCAAAAGATCACAAATATAGTTTTAGAACATTCATTTACAATGTTAAAAAATTGTAATTTTGATATATCAATAAACTTATCAGCTTTAGATATAGAACAAAGATCTACAAGAGAAAAAGTTCTTGAGTTATTAGAAGCTCATAAAGATATGGCAAATAGAGTGGTATTTGAGTTACTTGAAGATGAAGGTGTAAATGATCTTGAAATAGTAAAACAGTTTATTACTGATGTTAAAGAATATGGTGTAAAAATTGCGATTGATGATTTTGGTGCAGGATATTCTAACTATGAAAGACTTCTAGAATATCAGCCAGATATACTTAAAATTGATGGGTGTCTAATACGAGATATTGAAACAAACTCTTACTCACATTCTGTTGTAAAAAGTATTGTAACTTTTGCTAAAGAGCAAGGACTTCAAACAATTGCAGAGTTTATTGAAAATGAGGCAATATATAAAATTGTAAAAGATTTAGGTGTTGATTTTTCTCAAGGATATTACTTTGGTAAACCAGAGCCTATTAACTAGAAGTAAAAGATTAAAATATGTTAGATAATTTAAAAAGAATATATAAAGCTTCTATATACAGCTTTTTTATAATAACTCTTTGTATTATTATTTTAGAGTTAAATGAGAGTTTTGATATTGTTTTTACTCTTGATATCTCTAAAGTATTATTTGGAATAACTATTTTAATACTTGTATTTGGATTATTACTTAGATATATAGTAAAAGAAAATGAAATAACAAATATGAAGATAAATAATATTTTTAATAATATCTCTTCATTTTTAGTTATTACAAATGGTAAAAAACTAAAAAATGTTAATAAAAGTTTTTTAAGATTTTTTAATTTTGAAAAGATGGAAGACTTTTTAGAACACTATTCATGTATTTGTGATAGATTTGAACCTGGAGAAGGATACTTACAAAAAAAAGTTTCAGAAGATGAAAACTGGTTAGAACACCTTATAAATAACCCAAACTCTACACATAAAGTAAAGATGCTAGATAAAGATAAAAATATGAAAATATATCTAGTAAAATATCAAGAATATTATCAAGATGATGAGGTACACTATTTAGTATCTTTTGATGATATTACTCAATTAGAACAAGAACTAGCAAATAACAGAATAAAAGATAAACAACTCTTAGAACAATCAAGATTAGCTCAAATGGGAGAGATGATATCTATGATAGCTCACCAATGGAGACAACCTTTATCTGCAATTAGTGGTGCTAGTACAGCGATTCAACTAAAAGCAAAAAGAGATAAACTAACTAATGAAATTGCTTTAGATTTATCAAAAAAGATATCAGATTATTCACAACATCTAAGTTCTACAATAGATGATTTTAGAAACTTCTTTAAATCAAATAAGAAAAAACAAAAAACATCATATAAAGAGATAATAGAGGGTGTATTAAATATAGTATCTGAATCTATATCAAATAAAAATATAAATATAGTAAAAAATTTAGAAGCAAAAGAGGGATTTGAATCATATCCAAATGAATTAAAACAAGTTGTTTTAAACCTTATTAAAAATGCTGAAGATGTATTGGTTGAAAAAGATATAGAAACTAAAAATATTTATCTAAAATCTTATGCAAAAGATAATAGTTGCGTACTTGAAGTTAGTGATAATGCAGGTGGAATTCCTGAAGATATAATAGATAAAGTATTTGATCCATATTTTTCAACAAAAACAAAAAAAGATGGAACAGGACTTGGACTATATATGAGTAAAACGATTATAGAAGATCACTGTGGTGGGAAACTTGAAGTTTCAAATAATGCTGATGGTGCAGTATTTAGTATTACATTATATAAAGAAAAATAAGGATAATTAGTAGATGAAAAATATTTTAGTAATAGAAGATTCAAAAACGATAAACAATATTATTACTAAAGTATTAACTAGTTTAGACTTTAGTATAGATCAAGCTTTTATGTTATTTGAGGCAAAACAATTTTTACAAACCAATCAATATGATTTAATAATATTAGATCTACATCTGCCAGATGGTGAAGGTAGTGATCTTATTGCTAGTATACAATCGTTAAGTAAAACTAAAGTTATTGTACTTACATCAACACATAATAATGACTTACGAGAAGAGTTATTTGAGTTTGGTATATTAGATTATATAATCAAAGATAAAAATTTAATGTATTCTATTAATGAGATTGTAAAAATTATTAAAACATTAAGTAATATAAATAAAAATAAAATATTAGTGATTGATGATTCTAAATTAATATGTATGCAAATAAAAACAATACTTGAACCTAGAAATTATATTGTAGATACTTCATTTACTAGTAAAGAAGGGATGTTAAAACTAAGAGAAGATGATTATGATCTACTTGTATTAGATATGGAATTACCAGATATTCATGGTTTAAAAGTTTTAGAGATGATAAGAAAAGATGCAAGATTTAAATCTTTACCTATTATAGTTTTGTCAGGTACTTCAAACCCTCAAATAATACGAGATGTATTAAAAAATGGAGCAAATGATTTTTTGAAAAAACCATTTGTATTTGAAGAGTTTATTTTAAAAGTTGATTTATGGATCGATTATTTTATGAAGTCAATAGCTCTAGAAGAAAAAACTCAAGAATTAAAATATCTAAATACAAATTTAGAAAAGTTAGTGATGCAAGAAGTTGAAAAAAATAGTAAAAAAGATAAGATACTATTTCAACAAAGTAGACATGCTCAAATGGGTGAGATGATAGCAATGATTGCTCATCAATGGAGACAACCTGTAAGTAATATAAAATCAGCAGCATTAATTATTGAACAAAAAATAAAGATGAAAAAGTTTAATGATGATTTAGCCTTGGATATATCTTCAAAAATTCAAAAATATACAGAGTATCTTAGTGATACAATTGATGATTTTAGAAACTTCTTTAAACCAAATAAAAAAATACAAAATACTAATTTTAAAATAATATATGAAAAAGTTATGGACTTGATAGAATCATCTCTTGTAAAAAGTAATATTAAAGTAGATTGTAAAATAAAAGATCTAAAAGATTTTGAAAGTTTTGAAAATGAGTTGGTACAAGTGTTATTAAACTTGATAAAAAATGCAGAAGATATTTTAATTCAAAAAGATATACAAGATAAACAAATAACAATAAATATCGATGGATTAATGTTAAGTGTTCAAGATAATGCAGGTGGAATACCAGAAGATATTATAGATAAAATATTTGATCCATATTTCTCAACAAAAACAAAAAAAGATGGAACAGGACTTGGTCTTTATATGAGTAAAACAATTATAGAAGATCACTGTAATGGAAAATTAACAGCAAAAAATAATGAAAATGGAGCATTATTTGAAATTTTATTGAAAGGTAACGATGAATAATTTTATAAAAATATTTAAAACAAGTAAAATATTAATACCAGTATTTTTAACATCAATACTATTAGGGGTATTTTTATTTTTTTATATCCCTATTACTATGGAAGATGGAATGATCAAAAATATGGTAAAACACTCTAAAAGTAATGTTCAAAGATTACAATTACAAAGAGAATATTATGTAAGTAGTGTTGTAAAAGATATTAAAAAATTTGCACCAAATATTAAGTTTGATTATAACCATGAGGGTGTAAATGGAAAATTACCTTTTCCTACTACAGTAGTTCATGACCTTACAAAACTTTATTCCAAAAGAACAGATGTAAAATTTGCACTTTATAGTGAGTATCCATTTTTAAATAGAAAAAATAGAGTTTTAACACCATTTCAAAAAAAAGCTATAAAGATGGTAGAGAAATCTCCTGATGGAATATACTATCAAAAAGATATAGTAGATAAAAAAGAGGTTTTAAGAGTAGCCGTTGCTGATTATATGACTCAACAAGCATGTGTAAATTGTCATAATCATAGTGCATTGAAAGATTGGCCAGAAGATAAATGGAAAGTTGGTGATAAAAGGGGTGTTTTAGAGATTATAACACCTATTGATTCAGAGCTAAAAGAGATGACAATATCAAGAAATAAAGTTGTATTTACTGTTATATTTATTATGATATTGTTGATTTTATATTATGCCTTTATCCTTTTAAAAAGAGAAAATGAATTAAATGATAAAAATGAGAGATTAAATGATGATTTTAATGACTTATTTAAAGATTTTGATAAATATGTTATCGCTTCAAAAACAGATCTAAAAGGTAATATCACTTATGTTAGTAAAAGATTTTGTGATATATCAGGATATAAAAAAGAGGAATTATTAGGTAAAAATCATAATGTATTAAGACATGAAGATATGCCAAAAGAGTTATTTAAAGATATGTGGAAAACTATATCATCAAAACAAAGTTGGGTAGGGGATATTAAAAATAAAACAAAAGATGGCTCTGATTATTGGGTAAAAGCAAATATCTCTCCACTTTATCATGATGACAAACATATGGGATATGTTGCTATTAGATATGATATAACTGATAAAAAAAGAATTGACGAACTAAATCAAAGTCTAAAACAAAGAATCAAAGAAGAGATAGCTCAAAGTAGAAGAAAAGATCAACAAATGGTTGAGCAATCAAGATTAGCTCAAATGGGTGAGATGATATCTATGATAGCACATCAATGGAGACAACCTTTAACAGCAATTAGTAGTGCAAGTGGCGTTATAACTTTAAAAGCAAGAAGGGATAAGTTAGATTCAAAATTAGCCTTAGAGCTATCACAAAAAATCTCTGATTATTCACAACATCTTAGTGCAACTATAGATGATTTTAGAGAGTTTTTCAAATCAAATAAAACAAAAAAAGAGACAGATTTTACTACGATTTTAAAAAGTGTAAAAAATATTGTTGGAGAATCAATAAATAGTAGTGGTATTGAATTGATTCAAAATATAAACTCTAATAGTAAGTTTATAAGTTATGAGAATGAATTAAAACAAGTTATATTAAACCTTATAAAGAATGCCGAAGATGTGTTAGTAGAAAATAAAGTAGATAATCCATTTATAAAAATAGATGCATATGAGGAAGATAATAAATTTATTTTATCTGTAAGTGATAATGCAGGTGGAATACCAGAAGATATTATAGATAAGATATTTGATCCATATTTTTCAACAAAAACACAAAAAGATGGTACAGGACTTGGACTTTATATGAGTAAAATAATTATTGAGGATCATTGTAATGGAAAATTAATAGCTAAAAATAATGAAAATGGAGCTATATTTAAAATAATATTAAATGGTGATCTAGATGAATAGTAATATAAAAAAACTTTTAATATTACTTGCTACAACAACATTTTCTTTTGCAGAAGATGATCTAAATATAGATAATCTTTTAAATGATATAAAAGTAAAAAGTGATCTATCTTCAAAAACAAAACTAGAAAATAGTGGAGTTAGATATATCTATACAAGAGATGATATAGATAGAATTCAAGCTAGAAACTTAAAAGATATTTTAAAATCAACATATCCACTTGGATATAGTGAAAATAGATATGGATTAACAGATCCTATGGGTTCAGGTGGAGTTACTCAACCATATGTAAGTAGTAGTATTAGAGTATTTATTGATGATCAAGAAATTACAAATGGATTATATGGAAGTGGATTGATATCAATGGGAGATATGGATATTGGTTTTGTGGATCATATAGAGATATATTCAGGTAATCCTACTTATGAGTTTGCAACAGAAGTTACTTTTAGTCTTATAAAGCTTTATTCAAAAGTAGCCTCTAAAGATGGAGGTAATAAGTTTTTAGTAAATTATGGAAGTTATGGGGCTAATCATAGTAGTTTTTATAACTCTTCAAACTTTGGGAAAGATTGGGCATATTTTACATATATTTCAAAAAATGATGATAAAAGAAAAAAATATACAAGTCACTCTACAGAACTATCAAGAGATAAAAAAGATATCCACCTTTTTAGTTCAATATATAATAAAAATAACCATATTATATTTGATGCATTTACACAAAAAAGAGATTCATTTATAAATAGAAGTATTGATGCAACACCAACTGATGCTACAATGGATATTGATAATTTACATATAGGTTATAATGGTACATATAATAATTTTTCATATCTTATTTCATATGATTATGGAAAAGTAGATTCAAAATTCAAAGATGATCTAGGAACAATAACATCAGCTATTGTAAATTCTAAAGCATCAGTTTTAAATAGTGATATAAAATATACTTACAAAACTACAAACAATAAAGCTATAGTTGGATTAAAACATAGAATAAAAAAATATAAATATGATGAATTCAAACTAAACGACAATGATGTTCAAATAGTTATCCCAACAGCAAACCTTGATAATACTAAACAAACAATTAACAATATTTTTATAGAAAATCAATATTCAATTAAAGAGAACTCTATTATAACTACTGGAATAAATAAATCTGATATAAAAAATAATAATAGTTCTCAAGATGATAATATTCTGATGTATAGAGTAGGCTTTACACATACAAATAATTATTGGATATTTAAGACACTTTTCTCACATAATGAAAAAGTATTAGATCCTTATATGGTATCTGGTGAGGGTATATATATAACACCAGGAGATAAAGATCCACAAAAAGAAAATTTATTTATGGAAAATATATCTTATGAAAAAGATAATAATAAATATGAAATAATTTTAAGTAAATTAAGAATTAAAAATTATCTTTTAGCTACAGAAGAAACTAATGGATTAATAGATAATTATGATAAAACAATAGATATAAAAAGTGTTGTAACTGGATATACACACCACTATAATGAATATGATAAGTTATATGCAACACTTGGATATAACACAATGAAAAATTTACCTCAAACAGATTGTTTAAAAGAGTATTCATTTACAATATTAAATTTAAATAAATATAAACAGTATGATATTTTTAATGAAATATTATATTATAGAAATAATACAATCAATAAAAATTATTTTGACTATAGTATGGGTATAGCTTATCATAAAACACAAGATTTAACGATAAGTTTAAAAGCTGTAAATATATTAAATAAAGCAAGAGAGGTTCACTACATAAGAAAAAATGCTAGTAATCCAACATTAGATGAAGAACCATTAAGTATTCCATCAATTGATAGGAGTATCACTTTAACATTGGAGTATACATTCTAATGAAAAAGTTTATAATATTGATATATTTATCTATAACAGTTTTTGCCAATAACAAACAATATGAACTTAAGTTATATGAAAAGGTACTAGGGAGTTTATTTGAACAAAAAAGAATTAATGTTTATGTTGATGATACTTTAAAAGAAATATTAATGAAAAGTGAAAATTTTATTATAGTAAATAAATGTTCTGATGCGCTAGTACAAGTTGGTGATAACTTTGAGTTAAAATGTGAAAATTTACCATATTTTGCAACAAGTTATAAAACATTTAAAAATGAAACGGATGTAATAGGTGCTTTTTACTGGCGAAAAGGAAGACCTCAGTTAAAGCTAAAAACTAAAGTAATAGATAAATTTAATTTAAAATTACCAAAAACACTAGAAAAGTATGCAAAATGAAAAAAACACTTAGTAAGATAAAAGCAGCATATTTATTTAATATTTTAGCGATATTATTACTTGTTGCAACAATATATTTATATGATCAGTTTGAAGAGACAAAAGATAGTATTGTAGATACAAACTTACAATCACAAATAGCTTATACACATAATATTACAGATAAATTATCTAAAAGTATAATAAATAGTATAAAAGATGAAAATCTTTTTGATAAGTTAAAAGACAATAAAGAGTTAAGAATAGCACTTGAAGAGCATTTAAGTATGTTTATAACAAAAAGGTATAGATATGTTTATGTAGTAGATAAATTATCACCAGAAGATGATGAATTTAGAGTATTATTAGATGGTAGTGAAAAGTATGACAAAAGTGAGTTTGAAGAACCATTTATACCATTAAATACAAAAATATGGGAAGATGTTTATCTTAATAAAAAACCAAAATTCTTTAAACATAAAGAGGGTACAAACTTATGGATGACATATTTAAATCCAATAGTTGTAAACGATAAAGTACAAGGGCTAGTTGTAATAGATTTTGCACTAGAAGATCATAATCAAATAGTACATGATCTACATGAACTAGATGAAACATTTGAAGGTATTGTTATATTTTTCGTGATTATCTTTTTCTTATTAGTTTGGTTTTCTTATTTTGATCTACAAAGAGCAAAAGAGAAAGAGAATATTCAAAATCAACTAAAACAATTGAATGATGAGCTAGAAACAAAGATTAAACAAGAGATTAAAAAAAGTAGAAAAAAAGATCAACAAATAATTCAACAATCAAGATTAGCTCAAATGGGTGAGATGATATCTATGATAGCACATCAATGGAGACAGCCTTTAGCTGCAATTAGTAGTGCTAGTGCATCTATTCAACTTAAAGCAAAAAGAGATAGATTAAACAATGAGGTAGCTTTAGAGTTATCAAAAAAGATCTCAGATTACTCACAACATCTAAGCTCTACTATAGATGATTTTAGAAACTTTTTTAAATCAAATAAAAAAAAGGAAAAAACATCATATAAAGAGATAATAGATGGTGTACTAAATATTGTATCTGAATCTATGGCAAATAAAAATATAACAATAACTACACAATTAAATTGTAAAGAGGGATTTGAATCGTATTCAAATGAGTTAAAACAAGTGGTATTAAATCTTATAAAAAACGCAGAAGATATTTTAGTAGAAAAAGATATCAAAGATAAACAAATTTTACTTAAATCATATTCAAATGAAGGAAATTGTATACTTGAAGTTAGTGATAATGCAGGTGGAATACCTGATAAAATTATAGAAAAAGTATTTGATCCATATTTTTCAACAAAAACAAAAAAAGATGGAACAGGACTTGGTCTTTATATGAGTAAAACTATTATTGAAGATCACTGTGGTGGGAAACTAGAAGTTTCAAATAATGCTGATGGTGCTGTGTTTACTATCACTTTAAATAAAACAATTTAAATATAAAGGATATAACTATGTATAGCTTAGATGAATTAATTGAACATACAAAAGAGTTAACACTTTTATATGTTGAAGATAATGATGATACAAGGGAAACTACAATGCTTATTTTGGAGCATCTATTTGAAAATATAATAGTTGCTACTAATGGAGAAGATGGATTAAATAAATATGAAGAAAATAAAAATATAGATTTGATTATTACAGATCTTCTTATGCCTAAAATGGATGGTATTGAAATGAGTAAAATGATAAAACAGATCAATCCAGATCAATCTATTATTATATTATCTGCAATAGTAGATATATCAATAATAAAAGAAGCAATAGATATAGGAATAGATAGTTTTATAAATAAACCTATGGAAGATATTGAGATATTATTTGCAAAAATAGAAAAAATAGTAAAACAAATTGAATATGAAAAAGATATAAAAAGAGTAGAAGAATTAAATAAAAATAAGGAAAAATCAGAGCTAATAGTAAAAGTTATTAAAAACTTATCTCATCATTGGAAACAACCACTTTCTGTAATATCAACTATATCTAGTAAGTATAGTTATAATCTAGAAAATGAAATACCACTAAGTAAAGATGCCCATAAAGAGTTAGATCTAATTACTAAAAAAACACAAGAGCTATCTTCAATATTTCATAGATTGGAAAATCTAGATTTTGAAAATACAACACTAGAAGATATAGAAGAGATTTTATATATAAACAATCCAATATACAAAGATTAAAATATGAGAATTATAATAAATATTATTTTTTTAATGTTAAGCATATTAAATGCACAAGAAAAAATAACAGTAAATGCCGTGCTAGGTCAAGACAAACCACCTTTTATGTTTGGAAAAGATACTAAAAAGGGTATTGAAGCAGATGTATTATATGAAGTGTTTGATAATATGGGATATAAACTTAAAATAGTACAAAAAGAAAAAAGTTATATGCAAACTGTTTTAGATAAAAAAAATAAATATGATTTAGTTGCTACAATAACTCCTAAAAATGAAAATCTATTTTATAGCGATGTTTTTACTACTTATGCAAACTATGTTATTACAAGAGCTGATGAGCATATAAATATAAATAATATACAAGACTTACAAGCTATTAAGTTTACAGCATGGAATGGTGCATATAATGATCTAGGAGAAGAGTTTTATAAACTTTTTAATCCAATAGATGGTATATCAAAACAAAGTTACAATGACAACCAATCTCAATTAGACGATGTGAAAATGTTTTTTTCAAAAAAAGTTGATGCAATTATAATAGATAAAACAATTTTTAACTGGTTTAAAACACATTTAGGAAATAAAGACGAGTTTACTTTTCATGATATATTTAAAACAAAAAAAACATATCCTGTTACATTTAGATCAAAAAAATTAAAAGATGAATTTAATATTGCATTACAAAATTTTAAAGATAGCGGCAGATATGATGAAATTATTAGATTTTATGAGACTCAAGATGTTGAAGAGTTATTAAAATTTACAAAATTAACTGCAAAGATATCATCAAAACTAATATATGATAATAAACTTAATGATCTAAAAAATATACTAAATAAATTTTTAATTCATCCTGATATTGTAGCTATTGTTATAAAAAATAGTGAAGATAAAGAGATACTAAAAATAAATAAAAATAATGAAGAGTATAAAAAACTTCCCAAAACAAGAGCAAAAATAAGTTTAGAAGAAAAAGATGATACTTTAGATTTAGGTATGATATATGTTTATTATAAAAAAGAGTATAAGTCAGATATTGGTGCAGTAATCCCTTTTATAAATAAGTTTGCAAATAGTGAATATTTTACTTATATAAAAGCTATATATAAACACCTAAGAGTAATAAATAATAATCATATTAATCTTACTAAAGAGGAAGAAAAGTACCTAAAAAAGAAAAAAACAATTACAGTTCATAATGAATCTGTATGGGCACCATATAATTTTAATGAAAATTCAATCCCTAAAGGTTTTGTAATAGATTATATGGATCTACTTGCTAAGAAACTAAATATTAATATTAAATATATTAGTGGGTATTCATGGAAAGAATATATAGATCTTATTAAAACTGAACAAATTGATGTTATTGCAAATATTGCAAAAACAAAACAAAGAGAACAATTTATAAATTTTGCAAAACCTTTTTTAAAATCAAAAAAAGCAATATTTTCAAATACTATAGATTTTAAAAAAGTATCAGATCTAAATGGTAGAACTGTAGCAGTACCAGATCAATTTTATATACACTTATATCTAAAAGAGCATTACCCAAAAATCAAATTAAAAGTATATAGAAATATAAAAGAGTGTATATATGCAGTTATAAATAAAGAAGCAGATGCAATAATTGAGAACTATGCTGTTATTAACTACTTAATTAAAAAAGATGGCTTAAATATGAAATATATTAGTATAAATACTGATGATGAACTAACAACAAATTTAGCAATAGGTGTTAGAAAAAGTGAATCAATATTAAGAGATATATTAGTAAAAGCTCAAAATAGTATATCAAAACTAGAATTAGATGAGATAGAGGATAAATGGTTTGGATTACAAAGTAGAAAAAGAGATGATTTTACTGTTGAACAAAAAAAATATATACACAATAAAAAATCTATAAAAGTTTGTATAAATCCAAATTTAGCTCCATTGGAGTTTCATGAAAATGGTACACCAAAAGGTATTAGTATTGATATATTAAATCTTATTTCTAAAAAAACAAAATTAGATTTAGAGTATATCAAAATAGATTCTTGGGAGAGATCTCAAGATTATCTAAAAGATAAAAAATGTGATATTTTATCATCTGTTGTAAAGACAAATGATATGGCAAAATATGCAAGTTTTAGTGATCCTTATATATCTTATGATTTAGCAATAGTAACAAAAAATGATAAACCTTTAGTAAATAATCTGTCTGAGATAGTTGATAAAAAGATGTCAAGACAAGAAGGATCAGGAATATCTATTCTTTTGAAAAATAAATATCCAAATATCCAAATCAAAGATACAAAAAATATGATAGAATCATTTAAAGATGTACAAGATGGTACTAGTTATTTTACAATTACAACATTACCAGTGTTATCTTATAATAGTAAAAAATATGATTTACAAGACCTTCAAGTATCTGGATATACAAACTTAAAATATGATCTATCAATAGCAGTAAGAGATGATGAAAAAGAGTTATTAGCTGTTTTAAATAGAGCTATATATTTAATCTCAAATGATGTTATTAAAGTTATTAGTGATAAGTGGACAACACAAGAGATTATTAAAAAAACAGACTATACTTTAGTAATTGTAGTCTTTACTATAGCTATATTAATAATTTTTATTATATTTTTATTGTATATGAAACAAAGTAAATTAAAAAAAGAGATAGAGGGATTAAATCAATCTCTTGAAACAAAAGTACAAGAGGAGATATCAAAAAATAGACAAAAAGAGAAATTGATGTTGCAACAAAGTAGATTGGCTCAAATGGGTGAAATTATATCTATGATAGCACATCAGTGGAGACAACCACTAAATACATTGTCTATGTTAAATCAAACAATCATAATGCGTTATGAAAGAGGGAAACTTGATGATAAGTTTGTAAAATATTTTAAAGAAAATTCAAAAATTCAAATTAAAAATATGTCAGAAACTATAGATGACTTTAGAAATTTCTTTAAACCAGAAAAAGAAAAAAGTGAATTTTGTATAAATAAGGTTATAGAAAATACAGTAGATATAGTAAGACCTGTATTTGAAAAAGAGAAAATTGATCTAAAAATTAATTTAAATGAAAAATTATATATTGTAGGTTTCCCTAATGAGTTTGGACAAGCACTTTTAAATATAATAAATAATGCAAAAGATGCACTAATAGAAAATAATATTGAAGATAAATATATAAAAATAGATCTAATAAATGAAAATGAAAAAATAATTTTAACAGTAAATGATAATGCTGGTGGAATTCCTGAAGATATAATTAGTAAAATATTTGATCCATATTTTTCAACAAAAACACAAAAAGATGGAACAGGTCTTGGACTTTATATGAGTAAGCTTATTATTGAAGATCACTGTAGTGGAAAATTAAGTGTTAAAAATAATGAAATTGGAGCTTTATTTATAATAACTTTTGAATAGTTTAAATTCATCAATAATGATGAATTTAAATAATTTATTTTGAATTAAAATCTAAAGATATAGAGTTTACACAGTGTCTTGTATTTTTAGAAGTCATACCCTCACCTTTAAATACATGACCTAGGTGACCACCACAAGTTGCACATACAATCTCTACTCTTCTTCCATCAGCATCTGGAACTTCTTTTACACTATTACCTATAGCATCATCAAAACTTGGCCAACCAGTACCAGAATCAAATTTAGAACTAGAATCAAATAATGCAGTATTACATTGTCTACAAGTATATATACCATCTTCTTTATTGTCCCAGTATTTACCTGAAAATGCCATCTCTGTACCTTTATTTATTATAACTCTTGTTTCTTCTTCATTTAATTT
>Ga0256843_1001632_pt1 | contig 17450 bp, 10 predicted proteins | sample AlvinellametaG_FD_191572 | JGI IMG/M metagenome (GOLD analysis project Ga0256843, IMG submission 191572) | Pompeii worm associated microbial communities from hydrothermal vent at the East Pacific Rise, Pacific Ocean - Alvinella | ecosystem: Host-associated > Annelida > Integument > Unclassified ... | reverse complement strand
GGTACAGCAGCTCTATAGCAATCTTCAAATTCTGCTTGGCAAAATAGATGGACAGATCACCATCAAAAAATTCTCTGACAAGATCGAAGTGGTCACACCGGTCACCGTACTGGAAGAAGTAAGAAATACACTGCTGCATACACCCGGTATAGAACAGGTTCTCGAAGCCCTTCAGATAGATAATATGGATACGCTTGAGAAGATCAAGGAGAAGGTCTGCGAGATCGCTGCACCGACCATAGAAGGCAAAAGTTTCGTGGTCCGTGCCAAACGTACCGGCAGCCATCCTTTCAACTCTTCGGAGATGGAACGTGTCATCGGCGGATATACTCTGGCACACAGCAACGCCGCTGGAGTGGACCTGCATGAGCCTGAAGAGACCGTACGCATCGAGCTCATCAACAACCAGCTCAATATCATTACCGACAAACACATGGGACTGGGCGGTTTTCCCATCGGTACACAGGGGGATGTCCTCTCACTGATGTCCGGCGGTTTCGACTCTACCGTAGCGAGCTACCTGACCATGAAACGGGGCATCAAGACCCACTTCATTTTCTTCAACCTCGGCGGTGCAGCACATGAGATAGGTGTCAAACAGGTCTCTTTGTACCTCTGGAGCCGCTACGGCGCTTCCCACCCTGTCAAATTCGTCTCTGTCCCTTTTGATGCCGTGGTAGAAGAGATCTTCCACTCCACGGCTGAGACCTATATGGGTGTTACACTCAAGCGTCTCATGCTCATGGCAGCTGAGAAGATCGCCAATGAAATGGACATTGATGCACTGGTTACCGGAGAGAGTGTCGCACAGGTCTCCAGCCAGACTCTTAGCAACCTTGCACTCATTGACCAGGTTACCAACAAGCTGGTACTGCGCCCACTTGCAACCTTCAACAAACCCGATATCATTAACATCGCTACCAAGATCGGCACACGCTACTTTGCAGAAAATATGCCCGAATACTGCGGTGTTATCTCCAAAAATCCTATCATTCACGGCTCCTACAAGCGCATGGAGAAAGAGGCCAAACGCTTTGACTACACGGTGCTGGACAAAGCGGTGGAGGATGCCGTCAGCCTCGATATACGGGATATCATCAACGATGTTAACGAAACCGCACCGGTTGAAGTGGTACATGACCTCTCGGGCGGAGACTACACTGTCATAGACATCCGTGCCGATGCACCCTGCATACAGACAGAGTGCGAAAGCCTGCAGATCCCTTTTCACAAGCTCAAAACAGAGTTCAAAAAACTGCCTCAGGACAGAGAGTACCTACTCTACTGTGACAAAGGTATTATGAGCCAGCTGCATGCACAATATCTGCGTGACGCTGAAAATCGGGAAAATGTACGGGTTTACAGGCCGTAACTAATCTTTTATTAATCTATCTGTGCTATAAATATAAATAAGACAAATTTTCTCCTAAAGGAAAATGCCCATGGCACAAGAAGAAATCAACAAAGCCGTATCGGGTGAGTATACACTCGGTTTCGAAATAGACATCGAGACCGATGTTGTCCCTCCCGGCCTTAACGAAGACACCATCCGCTTCATTTCAAAGAAAAAAGAGGAGCCCGAGTGGATGCTTGAGCTCAGGCTCAAAGCTCTGAAAAAGTGGCTGACAATGGAAGAGCCCCACTGGGCACACCTTGACTACGAGTCCATCGACTATCAGTCCATCTCCTACTATGCCGCACCCAAACAGGGTATAGAAAGCCTTGACGAGGTCGACCCGAAGATTTTGGCTGCCTATGAAAAACTGGGGATCCCCCTTGAAGAGCAAAAACAGCTTGCCGGTGTGAAAGTAGCTGTCGATGCCGTTGTCGACTCCGTGTCGGTCAAGACCACCTACTCAGAAGAACTTCAAAAACACGGGGTGATCTTCTGTTCCATCTCCGATGCCATACGCGACTACCCCGAACTCATACAGAAATATATGTTCTCCGTCGTTCCCATGGCAGACAACTACTTTGCGGCACTCAACTCCGCAGTCTTTACCGACGGTACATTCGTCTACATTCCCAAAGGGGTACGCTGCCCGATGGAGCTGAGTACCTATTTTCGTATCAACGCACTCAACACCGGACAGTTCGAACGTACACTCATCGTAGCGGACGAAGGCTCGTATGTAAGCTACAACGAAGGATGTTCTGCCCCGACAAGAGATGAGAACCAGCTTCATGCTGCCGTGGTAGAGCTCATTACCATGAAAGATGCCGAAATCAAATACTCCACCATCCAGAACTGGTACCCCGGTGACGAGAACGGCAAAGGCGGTATCTACAACTTCGTAACCAAACGCGGCATCTGCAAGGGTGACAACTCAAAGATCTCCTGGACACAAGTGGAGACAGGGTCTGCCATTACCTGGAAGTACCCAAGCTGTATCCTCAAAGGGGACAATACGGTAGGCGAGTTCTACTCGGTAGCCGTTACCACCCTCGCCCAGCAGGCCGATACGGGTACGAAGATGATACATCTTGGAAAGAACACCTCTTCGACCATCATCTCCAAAGGTATCTCTGCCATGAAAGGCCAGAACACCTATCGCGGTCTGGTAAAGATAGGTGCGGATGCCACAGGCGCACGGAACTACTCCGAGTGTGACTCACTGCTCATCGGTGACAGGTGCGGGGCACATACTTTCCCCTACCTTGAAAGTAAAGACACACAGGGGCAGATAGAACATGAGGCGACCACCTCGAAGATCAGCGACGAGCAGCTTTTCTACCTCAGACAGAGAGGCATCAACGAAGAAGATGCCGTCAGTATGATCGTACACGGGTTCTGCAAAGAGGTATTTTCGAAACTCCCTATGGAGTACGCAGTGGAAGCAAAAGCATTATTGGAATTAACATTGGAAGGAAGCGTAGGATGACAACATTAGAGATAGAGAACATACATGCAAAGATCGGAGAGAAAGAGATACTCAAGGGGCTGAACCTCAAGCTTGAAGCAGGAAAGGTCCATGCCATCATGGGGCCCAACGGCGCGGGCAAATCGACACTTTCAAAAACGATCGTAGGCCATTATGATGTGGAGGTCACAGAAGGTGACATTAAATACAAAGGCAAAAGCATCACGGAGATGGAACCCGAAGAGAGAGCCCTTGAAGGTATTTTCCTCAGTTTTCAGCATCCTGTGGAGATCCCCGGTGTCAACAATGCCTACTTTTTAAGAACCGCACTCAATGCCAAGCGCAAGCATGAAGGCAAAGAGGAGCTCAACGCCGCCGAATTCCTCAGACTGATGAAGAGCCACCTTGAGATGCTCGGTATGAAATCCGACATGATCAGCCGTTCGCTCAACGAAGGCTTCTCCGGCGGAGAGAAGAAACGTAACGAGATCCTTCAAATGCTCATTCTCGAACCCGAGGTCATCATCCTGGACGAGATCGACTCCGGGCTGGACATCGATGCACTCAGAGCCGTCTCAGAGGGCATCAACAAGATGAAGGACGGCAAACGCTCCTTTCTTGTCATTACCCACTACAGCCGTATTTTGGACTACATAGAGCCGGACTATATCCATGTCCTTAAAGACGGCCGCATCATCAAAACGGCAGGACCTGAGCTGGTAGCTCAGCTGGAAGAGAAAGGGTATGAATCCATCGTTGAGGATGCAGTGTCATGAGACTCGATGCACTCAAAGAAAAAACCGTAGAGGAGATGGGAGAGATACTCGGTACCGACCTGCAAAGCCCGGCGCTTGCCAGACTTCATGCACTCGGTCTTCCCAGTAAAAAAAGCGAAGCCTACCGTTATTTTGACATCGACAGACTGCTGGCACAGGAGTATACCCTGCTCGACTATGTACCCAGAAGCATCCAGGAGAGTGACCACATCGAGATCGTTGACGGTACGGTTGTCTCTGCACCCAAAGGGATGCGTATCTTCTATGAAGCGGACAAGCACATTGACCCGGAACATTTCGACCCGCTTTACTACCTGAGCCACCTTCTTTCTCCCCATGTCATCAAGATAGAGATAGACGGGGATGCCCATGTGGAGATCGTGCACAGGTTTACCAAAAGCAATGCACTTATCAATTACCGTATCGCTCTGGAGAACCAGAGCAACAGACATGCCATTGTCTATGAACGTTTTGAAAATGAAGCCATCAGCAACAGCCTTGTGCTTTACGGATATGACATCAAGGTAGCACCCGACAGTACACTAAGAGTACTTAAGACACAAACTTTCGATGCCCAGCATTATGCCATTGTTGCTTCACACAACATCCATGTCGAGCGTCAGGCCAATGCCCTCCTGAAATCATTCGATTTCGGAGGCGGTCTTGGGCTGCAGCTCATCAGGGTCTTGCTTGAAGAGCATGCCCATACCGAAATGGGACACCTGCTCTACCTAAACAGTGATTCAAGACGCGGTACCATCTCACAGATCGTACACAGAGGGCAGCACTCCACCTCGTCTCAGGAAGCAAAGAACATTCTGGACGGCCACTCCAGGGGTATCTTCGATGCCCTCATCAAGGTGGAACATTCGGCAAAATATACCAAAGCACACCAGAACTCCAAAGCCATTCTTCTCGATGAGAAAGCTTACATGGCCGCCAAACCGCAGCTGGAGATCTACATTGATGAACTCGAAGCTTCCCACGGTTCCACCACGGGACAGCTCGATGAGAAACAGCTCTTCTATCTACAGTCACGCGGCATTTCCGCAGTAGAAGCAAGAAAAATGCTGGTCATCGCTTTTGCCAATACGCTCATCGAGAAGGTCAAGGACAGCAGACAGCAGGAACGTATCAAAGAGGAGTTTGAAAGAGCCTTCTACGCAATGCAAAAGGAGACAGCATGAGTATTGAAGAGACCATAGCCCGTTACAAAGAGGATTTCGATCTTTTCCCCACGGCCAATGACAAACTTGAATACATCTTCGACCTTGGCAAAAAGCACACTACCCTGCCCGAAGAAGAGAAAAATGACAACACCTTCGTGCACGGCTGTGCCTCGGCTGCCTGGCTGGTAGGTGAATGCAAAGAGGGCAAACTCGTTTTGAGAGGTGAAGGTACTTCAGAAATGGCCAAAGGGATGCTGACACTGCTTCTGGACATTTTCAACAACCGTACCCCCGATGAGATCCTCGGTTTCGACCCTGCAAAGCTTCAGGAACTGGGCATCATCGAATTGCTCTCACCGGTACGTCAGCAGAGTCTGGAAGCTTTTTTGAACATGGTATATGCCTATGCAAAGAAATGCAAAGAGGAAAAGGAATAATACAATGATAGATATAGAGAATATTAAAATAGACGATATCCCGACCTCGGCTGAAGAGCTCAAAGCCTACGAAGAGAAGTTCGGAAAGAATGAGCCTGAAACGAAATCCGAGATCAAACGTCCTTCAGAAGCGGAGATACGGGAAGGTATGGATGCACAGAAGCAGGCATTTCTCGACAAAAGCCCAAGCGATGAAGAGATGAAAGAGATGGTCATCGAAGAGCTCAAGAAGATCTACGACCCCGAGCTGCCGGTCAACATTTATGATCTTGGCCTCATTTACAATGTAGAGTGCTGGACCAACGAAGTCTCCCTGATGAAATGGTGCAAGGTCACCATGACACTCACCTCTGCCACCTGCTCCATGTCCGAGGTCATCGTAGATCTGGTCAAGAGTATCAGCAAACGGCTTGAATACCTTGAAAATGTAGATGTCGACATTGTCTTCAACCCGCCGTGGGATCAGAGTAAGATGAGTGACGAAGCCAAACTGGCGATGGGAATGCTTTAACCCTTCAAAGCCTTTTGGAGTGCTTTGAGAGAGAGTGTGTTCAACACATCTTCTTTCTGAAGCCATCCCCTCCTCGCCTGATACAAACCATATTTCATATACGCTAGCGATGCCGTATTGTGCGCATCTGTCGAAATAACGAAACGGACACCCGCTTCCTTTGCCCGTTGAATATAGATATCTTTCAGGTCCAGCCGTTTGGGCTGCGCATTGATCTCCATAAAACAGCCGTTCTCTTTGACCCCTTCGAAAAGTTGCTTCATACTCACCCGATAAGGCTCCCTCTCCCCTATCAATCTGCCTGTCGGATGTGCCAATATCTTTACATAGGGATTTTCCAGTGCTTGGAGTATGCGCTGTGTCTGTATCTTTTGGGAAAGGTTGAATCTGTCATGCACTGCTGCGACCACAAGGTCCAGCTCTTTGAGTACACTGTCAGGCAGGGCCAGTGAACCGTCTTCCAGAATGTCAACCTCGATGCTTTTCAGAATGGTGATCCCTTTCAGTGTTTCGTTGATCCGGTCTATCTCCTCTATCTGTGCTCTGAGTCTTTTCTCATCCAGCCCGTGTACGATTGCCATATGTTTGGAATGGTCAGTAACAGCAATATACGCATATCCTTTTTGCTTGGCAGACTCCGCCATCTCCAATATTGTATTGTGCCCGTCACTGTAGGTAGTATGCATATGCAGGTCGCCCTGTATATCTTCCAAACTGACAAGGTGGGGAAGCCTGTCCTCTCTTGCCGCAGTATGCTCTCCCCTGCTCTCACGAAGTTCAGGTTCGATGTAACGAAGTCCCACACTCTCATACACTTCTGCTTCCGTAACCCCGGCTCTCTTTTTTTCTCCTTTAAAAACACCGTACTCATTGACCTTCATCCCCATATCTCTTGCCATGATCCGTATGGCGATGTTGTGTGACTTCGAACCGGTAAAGTAGTGCAGTGCCGCACCGTAGCTCTCCTCATGGACACACCGGAGATCCACCTGCATCTCATTTCGAAGTATCACCGTCGAGCGGGTATCTCCCTGGGAGATGATCTTTTTAATATCGGGGTATTTCACAAAATAGTCTATGAGTGCAGCAGGTTCTTTTGACGTAGCCAGTATATCCAGGTCCCCTACGGTCTCTTTTCTTCTTCGAAAACTCCCGGCTACTGTGACCTGCTGCACTCCTTCATAGGCTTTCAGGTATCTCTCCAGGGCCATTGCATACGGCTCAGCCACAGCATAAAGAAAACGTTTTCCCTCTTTTTTAGCCAGCAGTGTTCCTTTGAGTATTTTCTTTTCCAGCTTTTCACTGAAACCTTTGAGCTGACTGATCTTATGGGCCTCTGCCGCCTTTTTCAGGGCATCAAGAGAGCCAATATTCAGTTCTTTGTAGAGTATTTTTGCTCTTTTTGGCCCGATACCGTCCACTTTGAGCAGATCGAGCAGATGGGGAGGAAAAGCATGTTTGAGGTATTCAAGCTTTGCCAGTCTTCCTGTTTGGACGATCTCCCGTATCTTATCGGCAATACGCTCCCCGATCGTAGGGAGCTTTGATATATCCTCACCGGCTTCGACCATCTTTGCCAGGTCGCTTCCCAGATTTTCAATGGTACGCGCAGCATTTCTGTACGCCCTGGTCTTGAATGGATCCTCTCCTCTGATCTCCAATAAGTCAGCCATCTGGGTAAAGATGGCAGCGATTTCACTGTTAGAGATATACATACTTCCGCCTTTTTCATCAAATCTATTTATAGTCTTCCTTCTTAATTATACTGCAAATATACCCATTTCTTTAAAATTAAGCATAATAAACCTGTTTGCTCTATCTTTTTGATTTTTATTACGCTATAATGCGGCACTTTTCTGCAAGAGAGTATCAAACTCCTTATTCGAGATAAACACATCTCCTCTATTTTCCACGAACAAAAGCGTGTGACACAAAGTTTGGTATCAGTTGCATAAAACAGGGTTTTACGCCTCTTAATACCGTTAGAAACTTTTCTAATCGAAGCAAGACAAATTCAACACCGACCATTTTAATACAAAGACAACTCTATGAAATTTACAGATTTTAACCTAAAAGACACTATTCTAGCCGCCGTAACCGAAGCCGGATTTACAGAACCAAGCCCCGTACAGAAAGATGCTATTCCTCTTGTTCTGGAGGGACACGACATGATCGCACAGGCACAGACAGGTACAGGAAAGACCGCAGCGTTTGGCCTGCCTATTATGAGTATGATGAAAGCTGACGGGAGCGTCGAAGGCCTTGTCATCGTTCCAACACGTGAACTTGCCATGCAGGTCTCTGACGAACTCTACCGTTTCGGTAAACTTTCAGGACTCAAAACAGCGACCGTTTACGGCGGTACACCATACGGAAAACAGATTGAGCGTATCAAACAGGCATCTATTGTCGTTGCCACTCCGGGCAGACTGCAAGACCTTCTTATGAGCGGGAAGATCAAGCTTAACCCAAAGTTTGTCGTACTTGACGAAGCCGATGAAATGCTAGACATGGGATTCCTCGACGAAATCAAGAACATCTTTACATTCCTGCCAAAAGAGCGTCAGACACTGATGTTCTCGGCAACAATGCCTGCTGCCATCAGAAAACTGGCTGAGCAGATCCTCAAGAACCCAAAGACCGTTTCCATTACAAAATCCGAGAGTACCAACTCCAAGATCACACAGTATTACTATGTGGTACAGGAGAGAGAAAGAGATGACGCACTTGTCAGACTCATCGACTACAAGAACCCGGACAAATGTATTATCTTCTGCCGTATGAAAAAAGAGGTGGACAGACTGGTTGCACACCTGACCGCACAGGGATTCAAAGTAAGCGGCCTGCACGGAGACATGGAGCAAAAACAGAGAGAAGTGACCATCAGAGCCTTCAAGCAGGGCGGCATAGACATTTTCATCGCAACAGATGTTGCAGCACGTGGTCTGGATGTCAATGATGTCACGCATGTCTTCAACTACCATATTCCTTTTGATTCCGAGTCTTACGTTCACCGTATCGGACGTACCGGTCGTGGCGGGAAAAGTGGTGAGGCCATTACACTGGTAAGCCCTAACGAACTCAGAACCATCAAGCGTATCGAAAAAGATGTCGGTGCGAAACTTACTTCACAGGTCATTCCTACCCGTATGGAAGTACAGAACAACCGTAACGACGAGCTCATCGCCAAGATCGCACAGACACAGATCACCGACAAGGCGATCGAACTTGTCAAGACCCTTCAGCACGACCTTGACATCGTGACCATTGCACACCTGCTTGCCTCTATGGTACAGTCAGAGATCTCTGTCAAAGGTAAAGACAATATCGGTCTTGGTCTCGAAGAGGTCGAACTGCTCATCGAAAGAGCCATGCAGAACAGAGGCGGAAACGGTGGCGGACGTAACCGCGGACGCAGCGGATACCGTGGCAACAACAGAAGAAGATCGGGTGGCGGAGGAGACCGTAACAAACACGGACGCAACGGTCGTTCAGGTCGTAACGGCGGTAGAGGAAGCGACAGAGGGTAAGTTTTCCCTCTCCTTTCTCTCCAGCTTCTCCTCTTTTTTCACATTACACGTGGAAATAAAAAAAGGGCAACCACAAGGGTTACCCCTACATTTTAGATTAAAATTTTATTTTTATTTGTAGGGACAATCCCTTGTGGTTGCCCATAACTAATAATACATACTCCAACCAAATCTACCAGAGACACTCAATCTAAAAAAACATACATAATTCTTCATAGTTTTATATACAAGAATATTTCCATTCCAAATTCGTAGGGGTAACCCTTGTGGTTACCCTTTGATACCATAATATCCTCTCCGTTCAAGGGCAACCACAAGGGATTGGCCCTACATTTTGGGACATACAGACATTCATCTATGCTTCCAACTGCTGCTTCACCAATTCATTTACCACTTTCGGATTGGCCTTGCCGCCGGTTGCTTTGAGTACCTGTCCTACAAAGAAACCGAAGAGTTTGTTGTTACCCTCTTTGTACTTTTGTACATTGTCAGGGTTCCTGGCAATGACCTCATCGATGATCGGCAGGATCTCGGCAGGATCGCTTATCTGCTTGAGTCCTTTCTCTTCCACGTAGGCAACAGGGTCTGTACCCTCTTTGGCCATCGACTCAAAGACCTCTTTGGCGATCTTGCTTGAGATGGTCTCATCGTCTATCATCTTTACCAGTTCTGCTATCTGCTTCGGTGTGAATTTGAGTGCACTGATCTCTTTGCTTTTTAGCTCTCTTGCGACCTCATTGGCTACGAGGTTGGCAATATTGACAGGCGAGTTGTGTGTCTGTAATGCCTCTTCAAAGAATGCAGAGAGCTTTTTATCTCTTGCAAGCATCTCCGATACAGTATTGTTGAGCTTCAATTCACTAGTATATCTATCAAAAAGAACTTGTTCCTCTTTGCTCATTGCTGCCACTTCACCGTCAACCTGTGCTTTCTTGTTTCTTCGGGGCTTTTGCTCGTTTTGCTGTTTTTCGGGAGCCTTTTTCTTTTTACCCCAGGAGTCTTTCAAGGAGACGATCTTGTTGAATACCGGTGCTTCATCGCTATAGTCGACCGGGTCGGCATAGAAATACCCCTCTCTTTCAAACTGGAACCTTTCATCGGGTCTTTCGGTGATGACAGCGGGTTCTATGAGTGCATCTTTGATGATTTTCAGAGAGTCAGGGTTGATATCTTCAATGCCTTCGGGGGCTTCCACTTTATAAAGCCTGTCATAGAGTCTTACTTCTATTTTTTTTGCACTGTTCGCCTCCACCCACTGGATGGCACTTTTAACCTTGATACCGCTGGTGTCCGAACCACTTTTTGAGTCAGGGTGATACTCGGCTTTGATCTCTACAATGTTGCCGTTGGCATCTTTGACCACCTCTTTACAGGTGATGATGTATGCATACTTGAGCCTGACAGGCTGGTCTGGTGTCAGACGGAAATAGCCTTTGGGAGGATTTTCGCTAAAGTCTTCCCTGTTAATGTAGATCTCTTTGGAGAAAGGAAGTTTTCTTCTCCCCTCTTTGGGAACATCATGCGGGTAGTAGGAGGCATCGATCTCTTCAGAACCCTCATAGTTTTCAATGGTCACTTTCAATGGGTCCATCACACACATTACACGCGGTACTTTTGGGTTCAGGTCATCTCTGATGCAGAATTCAAGCTGGGAAACATCCACGACAGAGTTCGCTTTGGCGATGCCTACCTGCTCACAGAAATTCAGAATGGATTCCGGAGTATAGCCTCTTCTTTTGTACCCTGCGATGGTAGGCATACGGGGGTCATCCCAGCCGTTGACGACCTTTTTCTCAACCAGTTCAAGCAGTTTTCTTTTACTCATGACAGTGTAGTTGATGTTCAGCCTTGCAAACTCATACTGATACGGTCTTGGCGGCGGAAGACCCAGCGTATCGATGACCCAGTCGTAAATGTCACGGTTGTTCTCAAACTCAAGGGTACAGATGGAATGCGTGATCCCTTCGATATAGTCGGAGAGACAGTGGGCAAAGTCATACATCGGGTAGATCGACCATGCATTACCCGCTCTGAAATGGTGCGCATGACGTATACGGTAGAGAAGCGGGTCACGCATTTTCATATTGGGAGAAGCCATATCGATCTTGGCCCTGAGGACATGTTCTCCCTCTTTGAACTCTCCGTTTTTCATGCGTTCAAGAAGGTCAAGATTCTCTTCTACAGAGCGCTGGGCATATTTGCTTCTTTTACCCGCGGATGTTACGGTACCTCTGTATTCGCGTATCTCCTCTTCGTTCAGACTGTCGACATAGGCTTTACCCATCTTAATGAGTTCTACGGCATATTCATAGAGTTTTGGGAAATAATCAGAGGTATGACGGACACCGTTGTCCCACTCAAATCCAAGCCATTTGACGGCATCTTTAAGCGCCTCTACATACTGTGTATCTTCTGTGGTAGGGTTGGTGTCATCCATTCTGAGGTGGCAGCGTCCGTTGTAGTCCTTGGCAATGCCGAAATTAATACTGATGGATTTGGCATGACCAATATGCGGAAAGCCGTTGGGCTCAGGAGGAAACCTTGTAATGATCTCCTGGTATTTACCCGAACGTAAATCCTCTTCGACTATTCTGCGTAAAAAATCTTTGCTTTTTCCCATGAGTGAACCCTTTAATTTCAAGACTGATATAAGGGAGGTATTTTAGCCAATTAGTGCTTATTGTTCTGTGTAACAGAGAGATATCTCTTTTATATCAAAGCGTTCTTTTTTCTTTCTCCAATCTTTGCCAAATATATATATGGCTCGTTATAGGTATAGTCTTCTGGTATTGACTCTATGGAGACCGTGAACCATTTGTGGGCTTCAAGTAAATCCTCCTCTTCAAGGTAATATATACCGATGTTGTGACAGAGTATGGCATATTCTATATCTGAGCATAACTCTTCCCTCATCCCTTTAAATGGAAATTCAATACCACATTCTATTTCAGTTTTATGATGTTTTTGATACTCTTCCTGTTCTTTGGGAGAAATACTTTCCTCAACTCTCTTCCGTGCCCGTTCAATTCGTTCTTCCAACATTGAAAAAAGACATTCAAGGGTTGTTCTCTCCTTGGCTAAACTTTTTTTATTTTGTTTTGTTTGTATCATTTTGCATACCTTTTTTCTTTGAATGTATATTATAAGTATGTCATTTTTTTTAAAATATAATAATGGCATTCTGAAAATATTTTTTTTATAAAAATGACTAGTTCTCAGAAACAATACAATAATAAATTTATTTAAAATGCTACTTTTGTTGCATTTCCATTAACTCAGATTATCTATAATATAAGCATAACAAAATAAAGGAGTTAAAATGTTAAACAAAACAAAAGAAAAATTAGATGCTATTCTTGAAATTAACAAACAAAAAGAGAATTTGGGAATGGTAACACTGCACCAGACAAGAGAGTTGCTTATGGATGCAGGAGCAATACTGCTCGATGTACGTCCACCGGCAAAGGTAAGCGGTGAAAATGCACAGGAAGCGGGTATTGCCAATGCTTACTATACCCCCTACCCGGAATTTGCAAACTATCTCGATGAGATTCCTTCAGACCATACAGGTCCGATCATTGTTGCCTGTCTGAAAGGCTGGTTCGCCAACCGTGTCATGGGCTATCTTGAAATGATGGGATATGAAAATGTCTATGTGCTCGATACCAATATTGAAGATCTTATTGAAGTGCATCACGCACATGCGGATAAATAATTTATTTTTTTAAATACTTTCACTGTTCTAAGTAGCCCTAGAACAGTGAAAAAGTTTTCTATAGTAATAAAAGCCTTATAATTAAGGCTTTTTATATTAAATATGAAATGACAATTACTATTTTGGCGGAAGATTTTTAAATAGTATTCTATCTCTATTTATACTTCTCAATGAATCCAGTTCATCAACATTCATCATACATTTTCCTACACAAGGAACAATCGCACCATCTTTTATACTAAATACTTTCCATATATCACCATCTTCTGATGGAGGATAAAAGGTTTGTTCTTGATTACCGTATGATATTTTTACACTTGCACCAGAATTTTTAATCTCTCCATATCCAGAATATTTATGTACAAAATATATATATTCTGAAGATAAATCAATCTGATTGATGGTAATAGTTTCTGGACCAAATCCATCAGTATCATCTCTATCCAGATTGTCCCCATCTGTTCCATTCGGAGTACCATAGTATATATGATATGCTTGTGTATCATCTACATATTTTACCAAATGACTATCTAAATCACTAGGATCAGCTCCCCAGCTAAGTCTTATCCTTATCTCACCTTCTGCTAGTATTGGGGACATGGAAAGATCATTAATACTATCACTTTCTTCATCTACTTTCAGATTAAGGCTAGTACTGATAAAACCTGTTTTAGACAACACTGCACTATATTGTCCATATGGCATATCTTTTATCTCAAAGTAACCATTTTCATCTGTCAACCCACTATATGCAACTGATTGATTATCATCATTATCAATTCCATACCTGATCGTAACATTAGCATCTGTTATAGCTGAACCATTAACAGCATTGATTAAGTGAAGTTTTACATTCTCTTTTGTTTTATAAGGCATTAATGTAACTTCTGCCAAATTCACTATACTGTCTCCCGGATGAATAGTAATAGTTTGTGTAACAGGCTTATATTTTGTCTCCAGATTTTCACTTGTAGCATCTCTTGAAAGTGATCTATTGTATAGACCAGACCAGATTTTTAATCTGGGTGTATAAGTACATTCCAGCTTCAGGGTATAATCAAGTGATTTAGGTACCGGTAGCACATATCCTTGTCCATACTCTGTTACCATTTCTACTTTTTTACCGTTTGCCGGATTATAAAGAGTTAAAAGATTTTCAAGTTTTGATTCATCCTCGGTATCTTTTAAATTTGCTTTACCTTTTATTTCAGCCATACGATCAGCCATACCTTCCAATCTTATAGCATCAACAATAACCACTCCACCCTCAGCTTTGACTTCCAAAAAGTCATTTCCAGTCAACTCAAACGATGTATTGTTGTCCTGACTCTTAAGATAATACCAATTATTAAATGCATCATTCTCGAGTGCTACACCACTGTCATTGGCTATCTGAAGCAATATTGTTTTTCCATCATTATGCAATGTATAAGTAGCGTGTTCTATATCTGATTTTTTCTTTGTAGGCACATTCACTAAAATCGTATGTGAACCTGCTAATGCAAAATGCCATTGAGCTTCTTTTCCTTCTCCCAAAGTCATAAAGTATCCATTGACAGCTTCTACACTACTATATATTTTGCCTGCTTCCAAAGTTGTTGAAGTTCCATACTCTCCTTTATACTCCAAATCATATCCATACTGATTCCAAAATCCTATAGGTTTAGGTTGCATATTTTTCTCATTAGTTGTACCCCAATTTATATAATAATCATCTATAACTATTGGAGAAAAGAGGATTTTTTGAAGTTTTGGCGACTTGATATATGGACTTGGATTGGAAAACATATTAAGAGTTGCTATATTATCTTCTGTTTCAAATTTGTACAATGCATTACCATCAAAGCTCAAAGAGTTACTACTGGCCACCAACTTGACAGAACCACTGTTGGCTCTATCTTTAGATTTGAGTTGTGCTATAACATCATCACAAGTTACACTTTTTTCTCTTTGAACATTATCGTTTCCTCCAAACCCAAGTTCACTTACCAACTCATTTCCACTGAGTAAAACAGCATTGATCCAACCAATATCTCCACTTTTATATGAACTTATGACATCACATATTTCTTCTCTTGTCAAATACTTTGGACCACCTTGTAATCCGTCATAATTGAGCTGATATGTTTTGATAGTCTTGCCGGATATATTGTTCGCTGTCAATATTGAAGTATTATCTTCTGCATATATCTCATACAAAGCATCTTCAGTATTTTGCATTTTACCTATACCATTAGTATCAAAACTCACTCTTAAAGGTGCTACAGGGAGAAGGTCTGGATTATATTTATAGTTATTAACAACTTTTATAATACCATCATTTATTTTTGAAACTAAATAATAAAGGTATGGTTTGTCTGTTACCGTATATGTTCCAGTATTATAATGCCCATTAATTTTTGTATAATTATTTTTTACAACAGAATAAGGGAAAGCATTATCTATTAAATCGTCATTGGTAATAGCACTACCATTTGCAATAGAAGTTTCACTACTCAATGGATTTGCTAAACATAAGAATGTTCCTCCATTTCTAGAAATAAATATTTCATTATTATTAATACTTAAAGCATAATCACTAATACGATGCTTAATATCATTATTTGTTCCTATACTCTCATTACTTTGCCAATTGGAATCAATAATATATTCATTTCCATAATATACAGCAACATGACCCGTACTTGATCCAGTAATATCCATAATAACTATATCTCCTCTTTGACAATCACCTTCTCTTCTTCTAACTCCTAAATAATTTAATGCATCACTATTTGTAAGTCCATTTAAGTTTCTTATATAGTTATTAGCATTATTTGGTAGTGAAAAATCATTATCTAATTCTTTTCCATTAAACAAACTTACAAGTTTTGCTTTAATATTTGAGGCTTGGGAAGAACTTGCAAAATTTCTATTTATACCAATTTTATTATATTTTAAAGGATAATAAAAATATTTAGCAAATTGTACACATTGTCCTCCTGAAATAGTTCCTTCAGTATTAAATGTATCTATAGAGAATGCTTGATGTTTGGAAAAAGGTTGAAAAATTCTATTAGTAATGGTTTTAGCTTCATATTGAATAGCAACTCTATCTGGATATAATCTACTATGATATGCTCTTCTCGGATAAATCAGAACAAATTTCGGTCCCAAATCTAAAAACTTTTGCTCATTTATTTCTTTAACAACCAAATCACTAAAATGATCCACATTCAAATAAATCACTTTATTTGCAGTATCTATACTGACAATATCAGCAGCATCATACCCTTCATCTAAACTTCCATATTTCCACTGAACTGCATAAGGGTCATCCACTCCAAAATCTGCATAATTTATTTTGATAGTGATAGGTATTTGAAACTGTGTACCGTGAGGTTCTAAATCAAGTATTTTTTTACCATCGCTACTTTCCCCTTCACTTTCTATTTTTTTGATAGTTATATTTTGAGTTTCATTGAGTGCAAATGGAGGGATAACTATTTTGACTCCATCATTATCATTTCCTAGTGTAGCACCTTCTTGAGGAGTAACTGCTCTGTTGACTATAGTAGTAACCGTTTTTGATTTGATATTTATAGGGATAAGAGCAAAAGTCCCATCACTTTTAGATACCTGCAAATATATAGTTTCATCCCCATTACTGCCATCTCCCAATGTATATCGTCCATTACCTTTAGAGATGATAGCGATATCATCACTTGATACATTGATATCATCAGGCAAAACGATATCTCCTCCACTCACGATATCTCTAACAAACAACAAACTCTTATCATCAGCGATCTGAGACAAAACCGATTTATCTATATATGATAATGCTTTTTGAAACACAGTACTATTTGTTGGTTTCTCTCCACCATCAAAGTACATCGCTATATCTTCTCTTGAAGCTTCTATAAAACTTGCATAAGAGCTATCTTCCATGATATAACCATCTATCAACTCATCATTAAAAAGATTTAAATCATTTGTAGAAAAAGCACCGATACTTTCAAGAAGTTGCGCATATGACTCTGTATCTGCACTGATATATATATCTTTTGTACTGTTTATATCCCTTGATATAGCATTTCTAAGTATATGACCATCTTTTTCTGCCACAATAAGCAAGTCATCTATAGGGGCATCCGCTCCTTCTGGTACTTCTGGGTTTATCTTTGCCAAATCTTCATCAGATAATCTTATAGAGAATGATCCATCATTATTGACTATAGATTTAGCAGAGATATTACCATCTCCAAAATCTATATAAACATTGGTATCTGATATATCATTACCCATTACATATCCATATACAACACTTCCCATAAAAGACTTTATATTATTGATCTGTGCTATAGGATCATCACTCTCTTTAATGTCATCTAAAAAATCAACCACAATTTGGGTAGTATCATGATCTTCGTTAATCTCAGAGATAATCTTGATACTGGCCTTATATGCAG
>Ga0256843_1001631_pt1 | contig 17460 bp, 18 predicted proteins | sample AlvinellametaG_FD_191572 | JGI IMG/M metagenome (GOLD analysis project Ga0256843, IMG submission 191572) | Pompeii worm associated microbial communities from hydrothermal vent at the East Pacific Rise, Pacific Ocean - Alvinella | ecosystem: Host-associated > Annelida > Integument > Unclassified ... | reverse complement strand
AGTTGAGGTGAAAATTGTTGATGAAGATTTAATGGAAGTGCCTTTGGGAGAGCCAGGTGAGATAATTGTAAAAGGCGATAATGTAATGAAAGGATACTATAAAAGAGAAGAAGCAACGGCTGAAACAATAATAAACGGGTGGCTATTAACAGGAGATATTGGAAAAATGGATGAAGATGGATATATTTATATTTTAGATAGAAAAAAAGACTTAATTATTAGCCGTGGTGTAAATATATATCCTAGAGAAATAGAAGAAGTTTGTTTAAAATTCCCAGGAATTAAAGAATGTGCGGTAGTTGGCAAAAAAGATGACAATCATGGGGAAATTCCAATAGCATTTATTGAACTTGAAGAGGGTGCTAATGTAGATATTAAAGAATTAAAGAAATTCTTAAAATCACAACTTGCAAATTATAAGCTCCCTAGAGAAATATATATAGTTGATAATCTTCCAAAAAATGCTACTGGTAAGGTGTTAAAAAGAGTGCTAAGGGATAATATAGAAGAATATATTAATGTCTCTTAGTTTTTTTCTTTTTTAATAGATATTTAGTATCTGAGATAAAATTAGTGATAAAAATAAAAAAAGCGACTTATTATAAAGCCGCTTTAGCTTTTTCTACGATTGAAGCAAATACTTCAGGTTCGTTCATAGCAAGGTCAGCTAGGATTTTTCTATCTAGTTCAATTCCAGCTTTTTTAAGTCCGTTAATAAATCTTGAATAGCTTATATCGTTTAATCTACAAGCTGCGTTAATTCTTACAATCCAAAGTTTTCTAAAATCTCTTTTTTTCTGTTTTCTGTCTCTAAAAGCGTATACTAAACTTCTTTCAACTTGTTCTTTAGCTTTTCTAAAGTGTTTTCTTCTACCTGAGTAGAAGCCTTTTGCCATTTTTAAAATTTTTTTATGTCTTCTTCTTCTAACTGTTCCAGTTTTTACTCTCATGTTTTACTCCTTCATTTTGGCGTGCATCTTGCAACTTAGCCTTTTAGGCGGAAGCTTTTTTGCTTCACTTAGCCGTTTCTACACTTAAATTAGATGCAAAGTAATAGTTTTACTTCTTTAATGTTTGTTTCGTGAACGTATTTTGGGGCTCTTAGATTTCTTTTTCTTTTTTGTGATTTTTTAGTAAGGATGTGGCTTCTATAAGCACTTCCTCTTTTGATTTTACCGTTTTTCTTAACTTTAAATCTTTTAGCCGCCCCTCTGTTTGTTTTCATTTTAGGCATGCTAGCTCCTTTTTGGATTTGAAATGAAATTATACCATAAAGTTTTAAATTGTGATAGAATAATAAAAAAAGGATTTTAATGAAATTAAAAAATTATGTAGATCCTATTTTTAAAAAAGAGTATCATCACGTAAAAGATAAAACTTTAGAAGTAATTATTGCATATTTTCAAGCAAAAAAGTGTCCTAGGTTATATATTTTGGAGTATAATAGACCTGTTTATGTTTTTACACCAGCAGAAATTGTAGATATTTTTATGCAAAACAAAAAAGACCAAAAAGTTGAAGATTACATAAAAGAATCCAATAAAGAAATTTTTACTTTAAAAAGTGATTTGCATATTATTGATGCATATAATGAACTTAGAAAAAGAAAAGTAGACTTTGCTCCAGTAGAGGAAGATGGAGAAATTATAGGTGAAGTTGCCTTTGATACATTAAGTTTAAAAATAGGCCTTATTGCTATAAAAGACCCTGTAACTGATGTATATAATCAAAAATATTTTCAAGTAATGTTAGATGAGTTTAATGATATAGATAAACCAGTGGGTATTATAATGGTAAAACTCTCAAATATTGAAATATTAGAAAGTTTATATGGTCATGATTTTAAAGTAAAAGCTTTAAAAGTTTATGCTCAAAAGATTAAAGATTCTATTAGAGATGTTGATTTTGTTTTTAGAATAGATGACAAGTTTATTATTCTTGCTTTTATTTCATATGATATTTTGCTAAAAATCAAATCAAGAATAGAAAAATCTCTTGAAGAAGTTGAGATTGAAGGCTTAAATATACCATTTAAATTATCGTTTTCTCATGTACCAGAAGTGGAAAATAGCTTGTTAATAGCTATTGATAATTGTGAGAAAAAATTAATTGAAAGGGACTAGGGCGCTTCCCCATGTAAATCCGCCTCCAAATGCATCAAGAAGCATTATATCTCCCTTTTTTAACTTTCCTTCTTTATACATATCATTGATTGCCATAGGGATTGAAGCACTTGAAGTGTTGCCGTATTTATGAACAGTTAGAACTGATTTTTCATTTGGCATTTTAATAGCTCTAGCAACAGCATCAATAATTCTGTAATTTGCTTGATGTGGGATAAACCAATCAATATCATCACTTGTCATACTATTTCTTTCAAGTATGTCTCTTACGCTTTGAGATAATGTTTTTACGGCTACTTTAAAAGTTTCGTTTCCTTTCATTTCTAGCCAAATTCTATCAGTATCACATCCGTATTTTACCCCGCGTCCAGGAGTGATTAGGTAGTCTTGATATTTTCCATCTGCATTTATATCGATATCAATAATTGCTTCATCTTTGTTTTCTGTGGCACAAATAATTGCAGCACCAGCTCCATCTCCAAATAAAACACATGTAGTTCTATCTTTCCAGTTTACTATTTTGCTAAGAGTCTCAGCTCCAATGATTAGTACATTTTTATACATTCCACTTTCAATAAAAGCTTTTGCATGAGCTAATGCATAAATAAATCCAGTACATGCGGCAGAAATATCTACGGCTGGTCTTACAATTCCTAGTTTTTCTGCTACTACGCATGCAGTTGATGGCATAGTGAAGTAATCTGGAGTAATTGTAGCTACAATTATCATATCTATATCTTCTGGTTTCATATTAGCATTTTTTAAAGCATCTAGTGCTGCTTTGTATGCTAAATCGCTTGTTACTTCATCTTCCACTACATGTCTTGTTTTAATTCCAGTTCTTTTTGTTATCCATTCATCGCTTGTATCAACTATTTTTTCTAAATCTTCGTTAGTTAAAACTTTAGGAGGAACATAAGCTCCAATACTTGTAAACTTTGCATACATTAATGAACCTTTAAAGACTCTTGAATTTTATTCGTTACGTCGTTTTCAACGTATCTTATTGCTTGGAAAATTGCATTTTTTATAGCTTTTGAGTTACTTTTTCCATGAGCTATTATAACACAACCATTAATTCCAAGAAGTGGCGCTCCTCCATATTCTGCATAATCTATTGCTTTTTTTAAGCCTTTAAATACCGGTTTTAATAATAAAGCTCCTATTTTTTGTAATAGACCTGAGTTTTTAATCTCTTCTTTGATTAGTTTACTAATTATATCAGCAGCGCCTTCACTTGTTTTTAAAACAATATTTCCTATAAATCCATCAGTAATAATTACGTCAACTTCCCCTTTAAAAATATCTCCACCTTCTACGTTTCCTATGAAGTTAGGGAAGTTTTCTTTTAGCATTCCAAATGCTTCTTTTGTGATTGAATTACCTTTGCTCTCTTCCTCTCCGTTACTTAAAAGTCCAAGTTTTACTTCATCTTTATTAAGTACTACTTTTGCATATACTTCACCCATTAATCCAAACTGATATAAATTATGGGCATCACAATCAACATTTGCACCGGCATCTAGTAAGAATGAATATTGTTTTTTTATAGTAGGCATAAAAGTAATAATAGCAGGGCGTCTTATACCTTTGATTCTACCAATTCTAAGAGTTGCCAAGCTCATTGTAGCACCACTATGGCCTGCAGATACAACAGCATCAACTTCTTTGTTTCTTAGTAGGTCAATAGATTTATAAATAGTGGAATCTTTTCTTTTTAAAGCCTCAGTGGCGCTTTCATCCATTCTAATAAAATCTTCACTATTTATAAATCTAACTTTATCATGTAAATTAGAAGGTACTAGAGGCTTAATTAGTTTTTCATCACCAACCAAATAAGCAATAAAATCTTTTTCTTTTAAAGCTTTTACAACACCTTCAATAATTGGTTCGGGACCGAAGTCCCCACCCATTGCATCAATTGCAATTCTCATTAATATTCACCACAGCTTGGGCATGCTCTGTGCGGTCTTTTATAAGCACCGCAGTTGCTACATTTTACTATTGCAGATAGTTTGATTTTGTAGTGAGTTCTTCTTTTAGCCGCTCTTGTTTTTGAGTTTCTTCTCTTAGGAACTGCCATGATTTCTCCTTAAAATTCTTTGTTAAATTCTTCGTTTTCGCAACTTTGACAGATATTATAGTCATTTTTTATTGATTCGATTTCACTTTTTAAAATCTCTTCAATATCGTATTTTTCCTGTTCTATAATATCATAATCAGCATCAAATCCGCTATATGGCGGTTTAACTACTTTAAATTTTACTTCTTCATCGACCTTTTTAGTAAAAGGCTTTAGGCATTTTACACATTCTACTTCAACTTCGCCTGTTAGTTTGCCTGTTATTGAGATATTTCCATCTCTATCTTTAATAGACTCACCTGTAATTGTTAGTCCATCTACACTTTTTTGCAGTTTCAATTATACAATCTCCCTCTCTGCAAAGAAAAATGCTATTTCTTTTTTAGCGTTTTCAAGGCTATCACTTCCGTGTACTGCATTTGCTTCAATACTTTCTGCAAAATCTGCTCTAATTGTACCAGGAGCTGCTTCTTTTGGATCAGTTGCACCCATTAGCTCTCTGTTTTTAGCTACCGCATTTTCACCTTCAAGTACCATTACTACTACTGGACCACTACTCATGTATTCACATAAATCGTTAAAAAATGGTCTTTCTTTATGTACTTCATAAAATTTAGCTGCATCTTCTTTTGTAAGTTTAATTTTTTTCATTGCAGCGATTCTAAGTCCGTTGCTTTCAAATCTGTCGATAATTTTACCAATTACGTTTTTTGCTACCGCATCTGGTTTAATGATTGATAGAGTTCTTTCCATTCTACTCTCCTTGAGTTTTTAGAGAGGAATTATAGCAAAAAATTACTGAAATATAAATTAATTTAATTTGAAGTAATTTAACAAAATATTTAAATTTGAAAAAAAGAAAAAAGAGGGAATTAGCAAAGTTCGTTTGCTGGAGTACCTGGTTCACATCTTTGTGGATGGCAAGTTTGTCCTTCTTGGCACTCATCCCAAACGATACATCCCTCAGTAGGACATGCTTCTGCACATGCAGGAGTATCAAAATAACCTACACACTCAACACATTTATCAGGATATACGTAATAAATTTCTTCTCCAGTTGGGTTTTCGCTATCATCAACGATTGCTTCTACTGGACATTCATCAATACAAGCACCGCAGTTAATACAAATATCAGTAATTTTTACTGCCATTTCGACTCCTTTTTTTAAGTTTATTTGTCTTAAAAATATATCATTAAATTCTTAATGTTTGCTTAAAAAGCAATTCATCACTTCATGTTGTTTCAAGAAGTGACACGTATTTTTGGGTTATTTTAGGTTTAAGTAATCTTTGATTTCTTCAATTTTATTTAGTTTCTCCCAACTAAATTCTTCTCTACCAAAATGTCCGTAAGCTGCCGTTTTTTTGTAAATTGGTTTTAGTAAATCTAGTGATTCTATAATACCTTTTGGTGTTAAGTTAAAGATTTTTCTAACAGCTTCTTCGATTTTTGTTTCTTCCACTTTTGCAGTTCCATGTGTATCTACATAAATACTTACAGGCTCAACTACACCAATTGCATAAGCAATTTGTAGTGTTAGTTTGTCTGCAACTCCTGCAGCAACTAAGTTTTTAGCAACCCATCTAGCCGCATAAGCACCGCTTCTATCAACTTTTGTAGGGTCTTTTCCACTAAAAGCCCCGCCACCATGAGGAGCAGCGCCTCCGTAAGTATCAACTATAATTTTTCTACCAGTAAGACCTGCATCTCCTTGAGGACCACCAATTACAAATTTTCCTGTTGGATTTATAAAGTATTCTACATTTTTACTTAGCATATTTGCAGGGATTACTTTTTTAATAACTTCTTCAATTATTGCTTCTTTAATTTCAGAATAGTTAATATCAGGTTCATGTTGAGTAGATACTACAACTTTTTCAACACTTACAGGTTTTCCATCTACATATTTTACACTCACTTGAGCTTTTCCATCTGGTCTTAGCCATGGAATAATGGCTTCTTTTCTTGCAACTGCAAGTCTTTTTGTAAGTTTATGTGCAAGCATAATAGGTAGCGGCATAAGTTCAGGAGTTTCAGTACATGCGTATCCAAACATCATTCCCTGATCACCTGCTCCAATTTCTTCACCTCTTTCAACACCTTGGCGAATATCTGGGCTTTGTTCACCAACACCATTTAATACTCCGGCAGTTCTGTAATCAAATCCGTATCTTGCATCAGTATAACCAATTTCTCTAATTACTTCCCTTGCAATTTCTTGCATAGGTGCGTATGTTGTAGTTTTTAGCTCTCCTGCAATAATACAATAACCATTACTTAGAAGTGTTTCACACGCTACTTTTGCGTTTTTGTCACGCTCAATTATATAATCAAGTATTGCATCACTAATCTGGTCAGCCATTTTGTCTGGATGACCCTCAGTTACACTCTCACTACTAAAAAGATATTCTCTCATTAAGTCTCCTTATGGAAGTTTTTTAGAAGTATAAACTATTCCTTTGTAAAAATCAAAATCTACTCCAAAATCTAGAATAGTTGTATTTAGTTTTCCATCAATAGCTTTTATTCTACCAATTCCAATAAAGAGGTTTTTATATTTAATACCACAATAGGCTTTTGCGATAAGACCTCCGCCAACATCAACATTTCCCCCACCAGCTGCTCCAATTGCCCCTTTTACAAAAAAGATATCTTTTTCATATCCTACACCAAACATACCTATTGCATATCCGCCGCTATTTCCATTGTATGCACTTCCTGCGTTTATATATAAAAATGTGTTTTTGTTTATAAAATAGCCTAAGTCCATATTAATAGTATCTAATCTTTGTGAATCACCAGTTTTTCTTATGGTAGATGATGGCAAATATGATTCAGAATATAAAGAGAATTTAAGTTTAGCAGGTTTTAATTTTACATATTTTGAACCAATAGTTGCAAAATCAAATTTCTTACTCAATCCTGCTTTTAAATAATATGCTTTAACTCCTCCAAAACTTCCCATATATCCTGCTGCAAAATTTAAAAATTTAATATCTTTTTGAGCTTCAATTTTATAAATACTTCCACCTTTTGTATCTACTTCACCTCCACCACCTGCACCAAGTGAAGCTTTTAGTTTTAAGTATTTAAAATCTTTACCAATCCCAAATAAAAACTCAGCATATCCATCAGCTTCGCCTCTGAATGCTCCTCCAGTTGAGAGGAAATAAAAATAGTTTTCTTTTATTTTTCCAAGTTCTGCACCAATTAGAGTAAATCTTTTTTGTTCATATCCGTCTGTTCTTTTAGAATCAAAAGGAATATATTCAAGCACATATGGATTAAAATAAACTTTTTCCACATCAAAATAACCATAACTTGGAGGCGGACTTAAAAAATAAAGGTCTTTGAAGTTATAATCAAATCCAAATGCCAGTTGATTTGAATCTATTTCGCCATCTTTAAATTTTATATGATTATAATTTGCAACAAGTGAGAAGTTTTTATTGATTGGTTTTACTATACCACCATATACTTTTAGCATTAGTCCGCTACCTTGAGGTGCATGTCCTCCGCCACCTCCACCTATAAACATTCCTCCATCAATATAAAATGAACTTATTGGATATTTTGCTCCAAGAGTAACTCCACCAGTAAAAAATCCGCCTCTTTTGCCAGTTACGGCAGAATAAACACTAATACCAGTGTAGATGTAGTTGAAATTAAATAGATAACTGGTTTCAACTAATCCCATATCTTCGTTAAGAAATTTTAAGTTTTGATAACTGACTCTAAAAGTGTTTGTGTAGCTAAAAAGAAGTGTTGAAATGATAAAAATAATAGCCTTTTTCATCCTTCCCCTTTAAAAATAATAACAATTTTATCAAAAAGGATGAAAAAGGAAAGGGTTATAGAGATTTTCTAACCTCTTTTGTAGCTTCTACCATGTTTTTAAGGCTAGGTTTTACTTCTTCCCATTTTCTTGTTTTTAGACCACAGTCAGGGTTAACCCATACTTTTTCTTTTGGTAGTACTTCAAGAATTGCTTTGATTTGGTCTACCATCTCTTCAGTTGATGGAATTCTTGGGCTGTGAATATCGTATACACCTGGTCCGATTTCACCTTTGTATCCTCTTTCTTTAAAGATTTTAAGTAAGCTATTGTCACTTCTAGCATTTTCGATTGAGATTACATCAGCATCCATTGCTTCAATAGCATCCATAATATCGCTAAATTCAGAATAACACATATGAGTGTGGATTTGAGTTTCAGGTTTTACGCTACTTGTTGTAATTCTAAAGCTTGTAATCGCCCAGTCTTCATATTCTGCTCTTTTTTCATTTCTTAAAGGATATCCTTCTCTAAGTGCTGCTTCGTCAACTTGGATTACTTTAATTCCAGCTGCTTCAAGAGCTTCTACTTCGTCTCTAATAGCAATAGCCATTTGATAAGCAGTTGTTCTTCTAGATTGATCATCTCTTACAAATGACCAGTTAAGCATTGTAACAGGACCAGTTAGCATTCCTTTCATTGGTCTATCAGTTAAGCTTTGAGCGTAAGTAATCCACTCAACTGTCATATCTTTAGGTCTAGATACATCTCCGTAAATTAGAGGTGGTTTTACACATCTACTACCATAACTTTGTACCCATCCGTTTTGTGAGAATGCAACACCGTTTAGTTGCTCACCGAAATACTCAACCATGTCGTTTCTTTCAAACTCACCATGTACTAATACATCTAGGTCGATTTCTTCTTGGAATTTAACCGCTTCTTTTATCATTTCTTTGATTTGAGCTTTGTAATCCTCTTCGCTAATTAGTCCGTTTTTGTAATCACGTCTAAGTTTTCTAAGCTCAGGAGTTTGTGGGAAACTTCCAATTGTCGTTGTTGGTAAAATAGGGTATTTTAAGTTTTCATGTTGAAGTTTGATTCTCTCTTCAAACGGCATGCTTCTGTGTTTGTCTTTTTCAGTTAGGTTAGATACTCTATCTTGTACGATTGGGTCATGGATTTTGCTAGAAGTTTTTCTAGTAGCAATTGCTATTTTGTTACCTTCTAGTACTTCTTTGTCATATTCACTTAGCTCTTCGTTTTTAACAAGTTTGTTAATTACTCTAATTTCATCTAGTTTTTCAAGAGCGTAGCTAATCCAAGATTTGATATCTTCATCCATTTTTGTTTCATATTTAAGTGTATATGGTACATGAAGTAAACTACAGCTACTTCCTACATGTACTTTGTCACTCTCAACAGCTTCAGTTAGACCTTTTACAAATGCTGCAGATTTTTCAATATCATTAACCCATACGTTTCTACCATTTACAATACCAATACCTACTTCTTTTCCAGCATCAACTAATGCTTTAATACTGTTTTCATTTCCATGAACGAAATCTAAAAACATTCCTTTAATAGGAGTTTTAGCAAGTACTTCATTTGCTTCATTTGAGTGTTCAAAATATGTTGCTACATAGATGTTTGCATCTTTAGCAAGTTCGTTATATACTTTTTCTAGGATTTCTAAATCTTTTGAAGTTGGGTTAGTTACAAAATATGGTTCATCCATTTGGATTTTAATATTTGGATTAAGATCTTTAAGTTTAGCAATAATGTCTTTATATACAGGGATTAGTTTTTCAATAATTTCTTCTTCACTACCATTTACGATTTTTGAAAGTTTTACATAAGTGATTGGTCCAATAATATTTACTTTTGGTTCAATTCCAAGTTCTTTTGCTTCTTTGTATTCTAAAATGATTTTATCAATATTTGCTTTGAAGTCCATATTTACATCAAGTTCTGGTACGATGTAGTGGTAGTTAGTATTAAACCACTTAGTCATTTCCATAGCTTTATGGTCTTTATCACCTCTTGCCATTGCAAAGTATCTATCCATGCAGTTTTCGATATCTTGGTATCTTTGAGGAACTGCATTTAACATTACAGTCATATCAAGCATATTGTCATAAAAACTAAAATCATTAATGCTAATTAAATCAATTCCAGCATTTTTTTGGTAAGTCCAGTGTCTTTTTCTAAGATCACTTGCAGTATTTTTAAGCTCATCTTGGCTAATTTTACCGCTCCAGTACGCTTCAAGTGCTTTTTTAAGCTCTCTTTGTTCACCAATTCTTGGGAAGCCCACTACATAAGTTGCCATTTGTGTCCTTTTTTTGCGAAATTATACCAAAATAATAAAAAAGCAAAGCAGAAGAGTTATTTTACCTCTATGAAAGCGCCTTTGAAGATTCTATAAAGTTTTGTGTTGTATTCTACTTGATGCTCAAACATATAAACTTTAAAATCGTTCATGTAGTATTCATCCTGATTTGTCTGTTTGTTATAGATTTTGTTTGCAAGGATGTTAATATCATAGTTTAGCCAGTTGTATTTAATATCTGTACTTAGAAGCATATTTGTATCTTCAAGTCCAATTGGTAGATTTAAGATTGAGTTTGCAATAATTATTTTTTGTGTATCTTGAGGTTGTGTTATTGTAATTAATAACGGGTCATAGTTTGTCTGAGATGATAGTTGAAGTATTGTATGGATATTTCTTGATGTGATTTGTGCTAAAACCTGAGCTGTTTGTGAAGCACTGGTGTTAAAGAAAATATATCTGTTTCTTAATTTATAATAAGGTATTTTTGGAAAATTAAATACTTCCAAGTCTAAATTTAATTGATATTCGTAATTAAGTAGTTTTTGTGCAATAAGTCCTTTTGTATTGATTACTTTTGCACTTGATGAGTCTATATAATTTGCTAAAGCTTTAATTTGCGAATTAAAATCAATCAACCCAAAAAATACATTTTCAAATGTTTGGTTAAAATCGTCTTTATTAAAAGTAGGGATATAAAAGTTTGCATCATAATTTTGGAGTTTGTAAATATCATCTTTATTTGTTGTAATGTAGATTATGTCTTTGTAGTTGTTGGTAATTGTATTTAAGTCGTCTTTTGTAGAGAATAGCTTTATATGAAACTGATCACCCTTGTGGATAAAGTAAGCATTTAGCGAATTCATAATAGATGGGATAAATCTAAAGAATTTCTTTTTATCAATTACAACAGCAAGTTTTACATTGGTCTGTTCTGATACAAAGTTGTCGTTAAAATACTCAATCTCCTGAGCTTTTAAAAAACTAATAAAAATTGCCAAAATAATTACTAGCTTTTTCATACCAGACTCTTTATAAGTAAAAAATCTTTGTAAGCTTCAGCTTTTGCCGACGGGTTTCTTAATAAAAAACTTGGATGATATGTTGGTATCACTTTTCTTCCTTTATATTCAAAAATTTGTCCTCTAACTTTACTAATTGGCAAGTTTTCGTTCATTAAATACATAAAAGCCGTTTTGCCAAGGCATACTAGAATTTTTGGATTAACTATTTCAATTTGTTTTAATAAATAAGGCTTACAACTTTCAGCCTCTTCAATAGTAGGCACTCGGTTATTTGGCGGACGACATTTTACTATATTTGCAATATATACATCTTCTCGGCTTAATTTTAGCACATTTTCGATTATTTTTGTAAGTAGCTTTCCAGCCCTACCTACAAAAGGCCTACCAGTTTTATCTTCCATTTCACCCGGTCCTTCGCCTATAAACATAATATCCGCATTTGGATTACCTTCTCCAAAAACTACGTTTGTTCTTGTTTTGCTAAGGTCACATAAAGTACAATTTTTGCAAATTTTCTCAAGCTCTTTTAGTTCATTTGGCATATCTATTTGTTTATCTTCACTCAAAAATCCTTCAAAATATTCAACGCCCGCTTCTTTAAGAGTGTAGAGGTATTTCAGTTTGATTAAATCTTTCATTGTTTGTCTCTTTTTTGATTATTGTATATGTAGGATATGCTATTTTAATATCATCAGCTTTATTAAACGCATCTACAATTTCAGCAGAAATTGTGCTTCTAAGATTTAGTGTGGCATAGTTATTTAGATACCAGCAACTAATTGTAATTCCGTTTTCGCTAATAAATGTAAAGATTCTAGGCTCAACGTTTGCGTTTTTAATATGATAAATTGATTTTAGTTTTTGAAGTCTTCTTTTTGTAATATCTGTATAACCTTTTGAGTATTTACTAACAATTTCTTTTGCTAAATATACAGCTTTTTTATGATTTGAATCAAATGTAATAGTTATATCAATTCCATCCCATACGGTAGATAATCCGTTGTGGGTGTAGTTAAAAATAGGATTAGTAAAAATTACATTATTTGGTACAAATACAATTCTTCCAGCCCTTCTATTGTATTGATAAGTAGTAAGTGTGACATCTTCATATAATACAATTCTATTTAGCGAAATATCTATAATATCGCCCACAATCATTACCTGGCCGTTTTGTAAGTATATTTTAATTCTATCACCAACTTTGAAGTTTCCGCTAGTCATTATTACAAACCATCCAAAAATATTCATAAACCAGTCTTTCATAGCAATTGCAATACCGGCAGATGCAAATCCCAGGATGGTAATCAGGTAAGTAGCATTATTAATATAAAAAAACGCGATTATTAATAAAATTACGGTAAAGTTTATAAAGTTTAAAATTTTATTTGTAAGATAAACTGATTCTTCTTTTACATATTTTCTTACAATTACTTTTAAAAGTGTAAAAATTACAAAGCTAATTCCAATAATAATAGCCAGGAAAATTAGTTTGTTTATTTCCCTTTGGATTTGGGAGTTTACTTTTTGGATATTAATTTTTGCTTCGGCTTCTAGGGTGTTTAGTTTTGTTTTGTAAATACTATCAATTATTTTAAAATCCTGAATCATTTGATCAAGTTCAGGGTCTTTTATGTGAAGTTTTTCTTCTATTTCTTTTAAATGTTTAAGCTTTTGTAGTGTTTGGGTGAAGTTTTCGTACTCTTTTATGTTTTTTTCTACCAGTGTTTTTAGTTCTTTTTCATAGTTTAGTCCTGAAATAATTGCAAAAGGATTATTAATCTCAGGTGGTTTTGGAAGTGAAGAGAGTTTTATTAAGGTTGTATAGATATCGTTGCTTTTTTCTAATAGTTTTAGTTCTGTTTTTAGTTTTTCAAGTTCTTTTTGGTATTCTTTATTATATTTTGCTTTTTTGGTTAGAGTTTTTACTTTTTTTTGTAATGCTTTATAATCAAGGTATGTTTTGTAGTTGATGTAAAATTCGTTTTGTTTTAAGTCGCTAATTATTAAATCTCTTTTTGATTCAAGTAGTTTTATTGTAGTGTTTGAGTCTTTTGTTGTATTAGACTCTTTTGTAGCATTTGTTTCACTAAACAACAAAGAGATAAAAAAAACTATTAAAAATAGTTTTCTCATCTTTCAAACTTTTTTAAAACTTTCATAACTTTTTCTTTGTCTATATCTTTTACGATTTTGTATTGACCGATTTTTTCAGGGATAATAAATTTGATTTTATTATCCGTAGTTTTTTTATCAAGGAAAAAGTGCTCATAAAATTCATGTGCATCTTTTATTTTAAAATCAGTTGGAAGATTATTTTTTTCTAAAAGTTCTTTTATTTCATTTGCTTCTTCTTCGCTTAGAAATCCTAGCTCACGTGAGAGTTCATTTGCCATAACCATTCCAATTGCTACGGCTTCTCCGTGTAAGTATGTTTTATAGTTTGTGAGGTTTTCTATTACATGTCCAAAAGTGTGTCCGTAGTTTAATACACTTCTTATGCCTTTTTCTTTTTCGTCTTGGTTTACTACCTGAGCTTTTAATTCTACACTTCTTTTTATCATCTCTTCTAGGCTTAAGTTGCCTTTTTTTAGATTTTCAAAAAACTCTTTATCAAACATTACCGCCATTTTAATAATCTCAGCCATACCGGCGGCAAACTCTCTTTTATCTAGAGTTGAGAGAAAGTGTGTATCAATATACACAGCTTCAGGTTGATAAAAGCTTCCTATTAGGTTTTTGCCGTATTTGTTGTTGATTCCAGTTTTTCCTCCAACAGAACTATCCACCATTGATAATAGCGTAGTTGGAATTTGAATAAATTTAACACCTCTTAAAAAAATACTAGCGGCAAATCCTGTCATATCTCCTATTACACCGCCTCCAAAAGCGATCAAAGTAGAGTTTCTATCAAATTTCGCATCAAACAATCTATCAAGAGCATATTCAATACTTTGCCAGTTTTTATACTCTTCTCCATCTGGAAGTGTAATTATATGCAACTCTTTTGCTTTTAATTTGTTAGTTAGGTAATTTATATGAAGTCCGCTTACTTTTGGGTTTGTAATTATTGCTACTTTTGAGTCAATTGTAATTTCTGGAAGTTTATCTATTAAAATATCATAAGTTTTATTTGGTGTTTTAACTGTTACTTTCATTATCATCCTTTACAGGTATTAAGAATTGTGAAAATTTATCAAGTAAAAGGTAAGAATCTTCAATTTTTGGTGAAATTATTTGTAAAAATTTGCTTCTAGGCTTTCTTACAAACGCATCAATTAAGCAAATATTGTCTTTTTTTGCTAAATAAATTATAGGGTTTTTTGATTGTTTTTCAAATTCGATTTGTGCAAAATTAAAGCTTTTTGCAAGCATTTGTAAATATTCGATTATCTCTTTGTTGTCGTTTTCTGGGTCGGCATTTAAAAATATAGCTTTTAATCCCAACTGATAAGACAAGTCAAAAATAGTCGGAGCTATTTTTGTAATATATTTTGTGTTTAGAATTATATAAAGACTTTTGCATTTTTTAATAGACTCATCACCAACTTTTAAAAGAGGTTTTTTAATTTCATAAAAAGTTTCGGCCTGGGTTTTAAAAAAGTAGTTGTTTGTAATAACAAGACCAATACTTAGTTTGTCTATATCTTCAAGCAAAGCTTCTTTATAAGAAGTTTTGTAAAAATCAGTCGTAATATCAATATTGTCAAACTTGTAAAGCTTATATATCTGATGGCTTTTTACGGTTGGGTTAATGATTTTTATGATTAGTTTTTTGTTTTTTAGCTTTCTGTGTAAGAAAAGAGCCGATTTAAGAAGTTTTGATATCTCTTTTTGTTCCATGTTTTTCATATCTAAAATCAGATAAATATTTCTTCCATACGGTTGAGGGAATGCACCTTTGATTTGTTTGATTTGATTAAATAAATCTTTTAATGTATCAGGGTTTCCAACAAGGACTAGTTTGTCATAAGGCAAAATTGTAGTGTTTTCTTCAGGGAGTTTTAGTTTGTTGTCTCTATAAATTGCCGCTACTTTTACGTTGTATCTGTCAAAAATGTTGATTTGTTTATAAATAAATGGAGAGTGCGGGGGTATTTCTACTTCTAAAATCTCACCTTCTCCAAGCCCTATATCTCTTGCATATAAAGGAACTTCAGGCAAGAAGTCTATAATTTTGTTTGTAATTATCTCAGGAACGTCTAAAATTTCAATATTGTTTTTTTCCGGGATTTCAAACTCTTCCCAGAATTTCACAAAAAGTATAGGTGTTTTTAGGTTTTTTACTTTTTTTAGTATAAATTCCGCTACTGTTTTGTTTTTTACAAAGATAATTATTTTATTGTACTCTTTGTAAAGAAGTTGTTTATACATCTCATAAGCAAAAAAGTTTATCTTATAAAAAAAGACATTGTCTTTTTCATTAAAGCCGTTTTTAACTTCAGGATCTTCGTAGATTATATGAAACTCACCCAAATTTAAATGATTGTGATAAATTTTTTCGATTAAGAGTTTGGATTCTTTTGCCCCCGCGAAAATTAAGATTTTATTCAAACTATTCCTTTTGGTAAAATTTCAGAAATTATATCATACCTATTATAAAAAAACGGAGCAATAAAAAAATGGAATTTACACTACAAAAAAAAGACGGTAATGCCAGAGCTTGTAAAATCAAAACATCTCATAGCGAAATACTAACTCCAATATTTATGCCAGTTGGTACAGCAGCGGCGGTAAAAAGTCTTGATGCGATTGATATGATGGAGATTTTGGATGCTCCTATAATTTTGGGAAATACATATCATTTATATTTAAGACCCGGTGATGAGGTTATAGCAAAGCTTGGAGGACTTCACGGATTTAGCGGTTATAAAAGAAGCTTTTTAACTGATAGCGGAGGTTTTCAGGCGTTTAGTTTGGGAGATAATGTAAAATTTACGGATGAAGGGATATGGTTTAAAAGCCATATAGATGGAAGTAAACACTTTTTTTCACCAGAGAAAGTTATAGATATTGAATACAACCTAAATAGCGATATTATGATGGTTTTAGATGATTTAATCCCTCTTCCAAACACAAAAGAGAGAATTAAAAAGTCAATTGAAAGAACGACAGAGTGGGCTTACAGAAGCTTAGTACATCACGTAAACAAAGGCAAAAAAAACAATCTTTTTGCAATTATTCAGGGCGGGACTGATTTTGAATTTAGAAAAATTAGCGCTACAAGTCTGGTAGAGCTTGAATATAAAGGGCATAGTTTTGATGGATTTGCAATTGGTGGTTTAAGTGTTGGGGAAGAAAATCAGTTAATGTATGATACTATTGAAGCCACAACTCCATATATGCCAGAAGATAAGCCAAGGTATTTAATGGGAGTAGGGACACCTGAAGATATAATTGAAGCAATTGATAGAGGTGTTGATATGTTTGATTGTGTAATGCCAACCCGTAATGCAAGAAATGGGTATTTGTTTACTTCATTTGGTACTCTTAGAATTAAAAACGCCGCATATAAACTTGATGATAGGCCAATTGATGAGGAGTGTAATTGTTATACATGCAAAAACTTCTCACGCGCATACTTAAATCATTTATTTAAAGCAAAAGAGCTTACATATTTTAGATTAGCTTCAATTCACAATCTTCATTATTATCTAAATCTTGTAAAAGAGGCAAGAGAAGCTATATTAGAAGGAAGATTTAAAGAATTTAAAAAAGAGTTTTATTCTAAACGTCAATAAACTCTTTTTTTAGGTATTTGTGAAGTTCTTTGATTATCTCTTTTTCTCTTTTTATGATGTATTTTTCTAACATTCTCTCTTGAGATGGGCTTGGCTCAAAATAGAAATGGAATCTATAAGAGTTGTTTGTTTTTGTAATGGATCTAACTTCTCCTGTTAAATCATAAAAATAGCTATTTAGCACAAACTCAAGCTTAATAATATCACCTACCTCTAAAATTTTATCATTTGCAATAACCGCCATTCCTTTTAAAGATATATCATACATTTTTGTAACAAAAATATCGTTTTGTTTTTTGATTTTTACTTCTACATCACTCTCAGGCGTAACTCTAATAAAGTTTCTTTTTGGAGTGTTTCTTTTTATTTTTTCAATGTTTGTA
>Ga0256843_1001630_pt1 | contig 17464 bp, 9 predicted proteins | sample AlvinellametaG_FD_191572 | JGI IMG/M metagenome (GOLD analysis project Ga0256843, IMG submission 191572) | Pompeii worm associated microbial communities from hydrothermal vent at the East Pacific Rise, Pacific Ocean - Alvinella | ecosystem: Host-associated > Annelida > Integument > Unclassified ... | reverse complement strand
AATATACTATGACTATACGTAATAGACTAAAACTGATTGGACTGGTACCAATTACCTTACTTGTACTACTTTCGAGTTATTTCTTTGTCACATCATATGTTAACTTTGAAAAAGCAAATGCACTAAAAACTACCCTTAAAAACAATGCTTTACTTGATAAAACATTACTTGAGATAGGAAAAGAACGTGGATTAACCGCTCTTTATATAGGTAGTGATAAAAAAGAATTTAGAGAGTCTCTAGTCAAACAAAGAGCTTCTTTAGATAAAGCTGTAAAAAGACTCAAGTCTGGTTTGATTACAAAAGACACGAGTTATCTTCCTTTTTTATTGAAGGCACTGGGTGAGAACAGTAAAATTCAAGGAAATATGTATCAAAAACTCATCAAAAACACTGCAGAGCTTCCAGCAATTAGAAAAATGGTTGATACAACGAATGCCGATTTCAAAACTATCTTTTTTGACCAATATACTGCAAAACTTTCAACACCCGTACTAGACAGTTTACTTGGGGTAAAAAATTATGCACTTGACACAGAAATCTCATCACTCATTGCTACACTTGTTCAACTCTATACAGCAAAAGAAAATGCAGGGCTTGAAAGAGGTTTTGTTGCTTACTACATGACAAAAAAGATTTCTATGTCATTTGACGAAATTGCCTTATGGGATAAGTTTAAGACCAAAGCAAATGTCTTTGATATTAAACAAGTAACTAACCTTAAACTTCGTGATCAACTAAGCAAAGTCCTTCACAATCCTGAGGCAAAAGAAGCAATGGAAGAACTTGCGATGACTTCATCAGCTATCCAAACAGATATCGATAACGGGGACTATGCAGAAGAAGCAATGGACTGGTTTGCACTTCAAACCAAGAAAATCACCCTACTTTCTAAAGCAGAGTTGATGGTTTCAAATGCATTATGGAAAAAATCAGATATTTACTTACAAAAACAACTTTTACTTCTAGGAATTGCAACAGCTATCTGGTTACTCAGTTTCATCTTGGCATACCTTGGATACACGACTACAAGAGATATTACAAGAAACATTAAAGAGCTTGAAGATGTACTTAACAAAGCTGTTGATGAGATGAAAAGTAGTGAAGGGTACCTTACTTCAGACACTATGGCAATCGAAAACATTGAACTCGATACCCATGAGGGAACGAAAGAAGCCTACAAGTTCTTGGAAACACTGGTGGAAACAGCCAAAGATGATAAACTCATCGCCTTGCAGGCAAATGAAGCTAAATCACTCTTCCTTGCAAACATGTCACATGAGATTCGTACACCACTCAATGGTATTGTTGGATTTACAGAAATCCTACGTAGTACAGAGCTTACAGAAGAACAAGATGAATTCCTTTCTATTATCGATAAGAGTTCTGAAAACCTTCTAAGTATTATCAACAATATTCTTGACCTCTCTAAAATTGAGAGTAATAAAATTGAGATTGAAAATATCGTTTTTGATGCAGCAGAAGAGTTTGAATCAGCAGTTGAAACTTATGCTGTTGCTGCCACAGAGAAGAACATTGACCTTAACTTCTATATGGATCCTACTATTTCACCTAAACTCAAAGGTGATCCAACAAAAATTAAAGAGATTGTTATTAACCTTCTTTCAAATGCTGTTAAATTTACTTCTTATGGTGGAGAAATCAATCTTGAGATTACAAAAGTAGAAGATGAAAGTGGTACAAATAGAATTAAATTCTTAGTGCAAGATAATGGTATTGGTATGACTAAAGACCAGCAATCTCGTATCTTTGATGCTTTCTCTCAAGCTGATGTATCGGTTACCAGAAAATATGGTGGTACAGGTCTAGGTTTAACAATTTCAAGTCAATTTGTTGAACTTATGGGTGGTTTACTTGAACTTGAAAGTGCAAAAGACCATGGTACATCATTCTTCTTCTCTTTACCACTTGAAGAAGTTGCATCAACAGAAGTAAACTATGCACATGCCTTTAGTGATTTGACTATCGGTAAATATGAGCAAGATATTCAAACAAAGTTAGATAACTATCTTGAAGAGTACTTTAAGTACTTTGGTCCATCTGTTAAACATTTCGAATCTATCGGAGATTTAAAAGACTTAGATAACAACAATGTATGTAAAAACTTCTGGATAGACATTGATAAAGCAAAACAGAATATCATGGATGCCATTCACCATATGGACAAATCGAAACTGATTGTTATTGCCAATGTTACAAGCCGTAATAAAGTAGAAGAGTTAGGACTGGATCAAAGTAATGTTATCTTTAAACCTGTTACACTGACTAAGTTAAAAGCTGCGCTCAGTAGTTCAGCAGACAGTACACCTAAACTTGTGGAAGAGACACTCGCTGTACAACAAACGAAATTTAATGCACATGTCTTGATTACAGAAGATAATATCATTAACCAAAAACTTATCAAACGTATCTTGGAAGAGCATGGTATTACCGTTGATATTGCGAACAATGGACTTGAATCATTTGAAAAACGTCGTTCTGGTAACTATGACCTACTCTTTATGGATATCCAAATGCCAGTGATGGATGGTATTGAAGCAACCCATGAAATCTTAGATTATGAAGAAGATGAAGAGTTAGCACACGTTCCTATCGTTGCCTTGACTGCCAACGCACTCAAAGGTGATAGAGAGCGCTTCTTAGCAGAAGGTATGGATGAGTATATTACAAAACCTATCGAAACAACAGAATTACTCTATATTCTCAATAAGTTCTTAGGACATAAAACAGGTTCTGTAGAAGAAACACCTAAAAAAGAAGATACACAAGCCGATGAAAATACTGCAGCTCTAGCATCATCTGCAGTAGAGGAAACACCAGAAGAAGTAAACACAGAAGATGATAGTGTTGCATTAAATGAGGTTGAAGATTTAGTTATGCCTGAGCTTGAAGCAGAAACACAAAGTGAAAAGAAAAAGATTCTGATTGCTAAAAAGTTTGTACTTGCTCGTAGAATACTGGCAAAAGTACTTGATAACCTTGGTTATGACTATGATGTTTTAGATGATATTAATACACTTGAGAGTGCTCTAGATACACAAACATATGATCTTGTCTTTACAGATGTGAAGCTTATCTCTGAGGGTATCAGCAATTCCCATGAAAATATAGCTATAATTTCATCATGTGATAACAAAAATCCTCAAGAAGTAAGTGTACAAAAAGGTGAAACCATCGCCAGTACAGCAAGCAAAGATGAGATTAACAATATAATTACTAAGTACAGGGGATAACAATTATGGGACTAAAAGTACTACTTGTTGATGATGATTTCATCAACAGAAAACTCTTACAGACACTTTTAAAAAAGAATGAAAGTGTTACAGAAGTGATAGAAGCAGAAAATGGCTCTGATGCCTTAGATAAGCTTAAAAAAGAGACAGATGTCAATCTTATTTTGTTAGATATCATGATGCCGATTGTTGATGGTATAGAGTTTTTAAAGATTTTCAGATCAGATATGTCTAATGCACATATTCCTGTTATCGTACTCTCAACAGATGATACAAGAAAAACAGAAGTCTTTGACAATGGTGCAAATGATTTCTTGCGTAAACCAATCAAAGAAGATCAACTTTTTGCAAAAATGACTCAGTGGTCATAAACCACATTTATCCGATTGAGACACTATTTACCTAGTGCCTCAATCACACTACTTACTTTACAAATATCTCTTTTAATACATCATCGACATGTGACACCCCAATAATTTTTACATTGTTTTTTACTTCATCAGGAATATCATCTAAATCACGTTCAAAGTTTTTACTTGGTATCAATGCCTTTTTAACCCCTGCTTTATAAGCCGCAATGAGCTTTTCTTTCAGACCACCTATAGGTAAAACTTTTCCTGTTAATGTTACTTCACCTGTCATAGCTACTTCATTGTCTATCTTCTGCCCAGAGAGTATAGAAGCTATGGCTGAGACCATAGCAATACCTGCACTAGGGCCATCTTTAGGTGTGGCACCTTCAGGAACATGTATATGCAAATCATAACGTTTATAAACCTCAGAAGCATCTACTACGATACGCTCTTCTCTCTCTTTTGCTGAGTGTGGTATCACAGAAGGAGAAATAGGTAAATCTCCCTTGTCTATAAGCTTTTTCACTACTGAGTGAGCAATACGAACTGACTCTTTCATGACATCACCAAGACTACCTGTAAGTTGTAAGGCACCCTTACCTTTAATCTTTATCGCTTCAATGGTTAGAACATCTCCACCAACAGCCGTCCAAGCAAGACCAGAGATGACACCCACTTGTGGTTTTTCATCTACCAATGAAATCTCAAAGACTTTTTTATCTGTAAACTTTTCCAAATTCTTTTTCGTCACAGTAATACGATCTTTACTGCTATCTTCTAAAAGTTGTCTTGCACTTTTCCGCATGAGTCCAGCTATGCGTCTACGTAAGTTTCTAACCCCTGCTTCTCTTGTATATTCATCTATGAGTATTTTTAAAGCTTTGTCAGAGATAGAAAACTCTCTACGTTTGAGTGCATGTTTTTTCAACTCTTGAGGAATGAGATAACGCTTTGCAATCTCAAATTTCTCTTTAGGCGTATAAGAGTTAAGTCCAATAAACTCCATTCTGTCACGTAAAGGTGCAGGTATACGTCCTACATCATTAGCCGTCGCGATGAAAATAGCTTTAGAGAGGTCTATATTGAAATTCAGATAATAGTCTCTATATTTGCTGTTTTGTTCAGGATCAAGTATCTCTAACAAAGCCGCTGTAGGGTCACCACGCATACTGCGCCCTACTTTGTCTATCTCATCAAGTACAATGACCGGATCCATACTCTTTGCCTCAATAAGCCCTTGTACCAAACGACCAGGCATCGCACCGACATAAGTACGTCTATGTCCTCTAAGTTCATTCACATCTTCTAAGCCACCTAAAGCCATACGCACAAGTGGTCGTCCAAGCGCTGTGGCAATAGAGTTTGCCAATGAGGTTTTACCTACACCCGGAGGTCCGGCAAAACAAAGTATGACACCACCTGTCTCTTTTTGTTTTATACCACGGAGTTGTGCCAATTCACGTACAGAAAAAAACTCAACAATACGCTCTTTCGGTTTTTCTAAAGAGTAATGGTCTTTATCTAACTCAGCAGAGACATCATGAATGTTCAGATTTTTCTTACTTAACTGTCCAAATGGAAGTTCAAGTACCCATTCTAAATAGCTTTGGAGTACATTGGCATCTGCAGAGTCAGGATGCATACGTGCAAAGCGATTAAGCTGCTTATTTATCTCTTTAAAGGCATCTTCTTGCATGTGAGGCTTAAGTGCATCTACTTTCTCTCTAAAAGAGGCTATCTCCTCTTCTCTTTGGGTATCCATACCTAACTCTTGTTGTATCTCTTTTAGCTGTTCTTTAAGAAAATACTCTTTGTTGGTTTGTTCTATCTTTGTGTGAACTTTAGAGCGTATCTCTCTTTGTACTTTGGCAGACTCTATCTCTGAAGTTACAATGTCTATCAATCCTAAAAGACGTTTTTCAATGTTTAGTTCAGTATAAAGTGCATAAGCAACATCTTTTTCCAACTTTAACATAGAAGAGATTAAGTCAGCTATACGGTTAGGTTCATCATTTTCTTCTATTGTGCGTACCAAATCTGCAGGTATCTGAGAGTTAAATGTAGAGAGTCTCTTTACCTTGTCTCGAAGTATCTCCATCAACGCATCAGCTTTAAGTTTGTTGTAACTCTCTAAGCTCACAAGGTCAATCATCGCACGGTTAAAGTCACCCTCTTCAGCAGAAAGTATCTTCCCTCTGGAAAGCCCTTGAAAAAGTATTTTTACCCTACCGTCTGGCAGTTGTACTTTACGCATAATAGAGCCAATAACCCCTACTTTATACATCGCATCAAAATCCCTACTACCTTCTTTACCTGGGATAGAAGATGTCACAAAAAGTAACGAATTTTTCTCCATTGCATCTGTTGCAGCATCAATATCTTTTTGGTTACTTAAAAATATTGGGCTTATCATAAAAGGGTAGAGAAAAAGTTCATCCTCTACGACAATAGGTAAAGTGGTGGGAAATGCATCGTAATCACTAAGTTGCATGGTCATTCCTTATAAAATATAAATTGTATTTTGTTATGTATAACATAAAGATACCCAAAAACTATGTTTGGGTATGAAGTTCGTAAGTATTAATCGAAGATTTTACCGATAATACCCTTTTGGGGAGGTGTAATATCTGTCATTTCAACGACGGAACCTTTGTTTTTATCTCTATAGATTTTTGCTGCATTATCGTGCCCTGTTCTCTCATACAATGCTGCAATGTTTTCATTGAGTAGATATAAACTCATGTGCAGGCGTATTAAAATAGTATTGACCAATGGTGTATATACAGAACCCGGATAACGTGCGATGTACGTGTTAGATGTCGCTATAGTATCCATAATCAATTTTTGGTCTTTGTACACATCTTTAATCCCCAAAAAAGAGGCTTTAAGTTTCATAAAGTCTGTATATTCACGGCTGCTCTCTTCACCAAAACGCTTGTTATATTCGTCAAGGTAGTAGTTTGCAAGCAAATACTCTTCTTCATTCATATGTGCATGTGCCAGCATCATAAGCGCTGTAGGCATCAATGGTGAGCGTACATGTTCACTTTTTAAAGAGATGTAGTAGCTATCAGCCTTGTCAAGGTTAGACTTTGTGATACTTGTGGCAATCTTCTTATACCAGTACAGTGCAGGCTTGTTAAACTCTGCTACATCCTCATTATCTTTACAACCCACAAAAACAAAAGTCATCATCAGACTCATCATTAGTAAAACACTTTTCTTAAAATCCATTGTTACCTCAAAATTTATAATATCTCTATGATAGCTCAAAATATGTAAAAAGTGTATTAGATTATCGCATAAAGAGTGTATTGTCAGTTTTTATGAGTTACTTTTAGCAGTATTAAAAAATCTTATTTAATATTTATTTTATATAAGCTATGATATTCTATAGTATAAAGTATTGCATAAGAAAAGGCCAAACTTACTGTGAAGTAAGGACGGAAAACCACGGGTCTCCTGCTAGACAGCCGGGTTACCCAGTGTGTAAGTTACAACGCTTATAACATCCTTGTCAGATGTAAATACAATTTCACTCAATTTATTTTGAGTTTACAAGGTGTTCATTGTGAAACAGATTCAATATATATTAAACTTTTATCTTATTTCTTTTCTATTTTCAATAAAAATCTCACTAAAAAAATACTTCATTCTCTTTTTAGTCGGTATTCCATTAGTTCTTTCTGCAGCTACTACATCTCTTACAAATTCAACGTCAGCTACTATTAATGACAATACTTGTTTTGATAAAACCTTTAATATTACAACTGCAAATGCAACTATTGATAATGTAACAATATCTGTTGATATAACACACACATACCGGGGTGATTTAGAACTTTATCTCACTTCTCCAACAAATACACAAATACGATTAACAGTTAAAGATGGAACTAATGCTGCTAATAATCTGCATGTATTATTTAGCGATGCTGCTACAATATCTATTTCATCAGATACCAATAATCATACTTCTCTTGTCGATCGTAAACCAGTTGAAGCCTTAAGTGCTTTTAACACTGAAAATCCCCAAGGTAGTTGGACACTAAAAGTTTGTGATAGATTTAATGGAGATAATGGAACATTTAATACTTCTACAATCACTATAGATTATACGCCATCAAATATCCCACCCACAGCCAATGCAGGAGCAGACCAAACAGTTTCCATTGGGACATCAGTTACACTTACAGGAACAGGAACTGACAGTGATGGAACCATTACTAGCTATTTATGGCAAGAAGGTGCAACGACATTAAGTACTTCTGCCTCATTTACAAAAAGTGATTTTACTGTTGGTACACATACACTTACATTTACGGTAACTGATAATGATGGTGCAACTGCTACCGATACCGTAGTCATTACTGTTACACCAAACTCTCCACCGACAGCTAATGCAGGGCCAGACCAAACAGTTAGCCCAGGAATAGTGACATTTGATGGTAGCGGAAGTAGTGATAGTGATGGAAGTATTGTATCTTATGATTGGAGTTACAATGGCAACACTATAGCCTCAGGTATGAATGCTACTTTTGATGCTAGTTCTATGACTCCAGGAATATATACAGTAACCCTGACTGTTACAGATAATCAAGGTGCTACGGGTACAGATACGGTTATTATTACTATCGTAGGAAATCTTCCTCCTGTAGCTAACGCAGGAGCTAACCAGACTATCAATCTGGGAGACAGTGCCACACTCGATGCCAGTGCAAGTAATGACAGTGATGGAAGTATAGTCTCTTACCTTTGGACAGAAGGAGCAACAACCCTCTCAACCAATGTAAGTTTTAGTATTACTACACTTTCTGCAGGAATACATACTATTACATTAACTGTTACAGATGATCAAGGTGCTACGGGTACAGATACCGTTGATATTAAAGTCAATACTGCCCCTCAAGCCGATGCAGGTCCAGACCAAAATATCACTCTTGGAGATACACTTACACTTGATGGTACAGGTTCAACAGATGATTTTAATAGTATCGTTACTTATACTTGGACAGAGAGTACTATACCTTTAACACTAAGTGGTGACATAACAACAACTACTATAGGCACTGCAGGAACATACGCCATATCACTCACAGTAACAGATGACAATGGACTTACAGATACAGATACACTTATAGTTCGTGTGAATACACCACCAGTAGTTGAAGATATGAATTTTACTATTTTACAAAACACTTCTGTCAGTTTTGAACTCAATGCTACAGATGCTGATGGTGATGCTATAGTCTCATACCCTATCTTTTCTCCACCAGCACACGGAAGTTTAAGTGGTCCAGAAAGTAACCTTACCTATACCCCTGATGTAAATTACACAGGAACAGACACATTTACATACCAAGCATTTGATGGTATAGATCATTCAAATACAGGTACAGTTACAATCAATGTATTTCCACCTGCGACTGCTGTACATGATGACTTTACTACTAAATACATCACATTGCTTAATGGGAATGTACTCACCAATGACTTAGGACTTAATATTGAACTTATAGACTTTAACACTACTGCAAATGGTGCGCTTTCTATAAGTAGTGATGGAGCTTTTACCTATCTTCCAAACGATTTATTTGATGGCAATGATACTTTTAGCTATACAATAAGAGATGATTTCAATATCACATCTACCACTACTGCTACGATACTTGTGTACCCTCCAAGAACTGATTTGAGTATTATCAAAACAGCACCAACAGAAAAAGATATTGGTCTTCCCATAGACTATACATTAGAAATACATAGTAGTACAGGAGATCAATATATTAATGCAAAAAATGTTAGAGTAACAGATGCATTACCAAGTGGAGCAACATATAGTGGTATAACCATACCCTCTGGATGGACTTGTGGTTATGTAGGTGGTGTTGTGTCTTGTGACGCATCAGATATACCATTAGGATACAGTGGTACTATTGTCATTCATGCTTTTGCACCAAATATTTTAGGCGATAGTATCAACACTGCGAGTATCAGTTCTGATACCATTGACCCGGACTTAAGTAATAACACCAGTTCTGCTACTACAAACATTACGGGGCCTGACGTTGATTTGAGCATTTCAAAAACGGTCTCAAGTCCAACGGTCATAACAACAGATTCTTTTTCATACACATTAAGTATACAAAATAGTGGTACAGCAGATACAACTGGCGTTACAGTTGTAGATACACTTGATACAGCATTAGGTTTTATTAGTATCAATAGTGGAACTGACTGGGTTTGTAGTCAAGGTTCAAGTATTGTTTGTGATTATATAAGTAATGGTGGAGTATTTACAGCAGGTAGCAGTAGTAACGATATCGTTATTAATGTACGTGCACCTTCAGAAGAAGTGAATATTACCAATACCGCATACATTAGTTCCAATACACCTGAATTAAACACATCAAACAATAGTGATAGTATAGATGTAAGTATTATCTCTGGAACTATCCAAAACAATAGTATTCCACTCACAAAATATAGAGAAGATTTTGTGTATGGCGATTACACATTTATTGGGAATGCCAATATCAATAAAGCAGCAAGTGCAGCTGACCAAAACTATAATGATAGCATCAATATGCTATATGTCGATACAGATGGAGATACAAATACCTTTAACTCTTCTTCTTCTTTACTTGCTATAGATAACAATTATACTATCAAATGGGCAGGACTCTACTGGGAAGGTACTATTTGTAGTAGAGATGCCGCAGGCACAAGTGCTGGTGCAGGTACAGGATGTAGATGGGCAAACTCTGCCTATGCAAACTTCAATGCTGCTACGGCAAATATCAATAATAGTCTCGGTACAATACAGTTAAAAACCCCTGGTAGTAGTAATTATATACCTATCCGGGCAACAACACTCAATACTATTTCTACGAATATACCTGTCGCTGCGAATAATTATTTCCCTTCTATTACTTGGACATACTCTGCTTTTGCAGATATAACAGATATTATTCAAACTTCAGGCAATGGTACATATAGTGTTGCAGACATTGTATTGACGGAAGGAAGTACCTTTGGGGGTAACTATGGGGGTTGGATTATCTTGGTTGTGTATGAAGATCCAACAAAGACATTACACTACAAGGATATCTCTATCTTTAATGGTTTCCAATATATTAACAGTGATGGAAATGCCATTAATATCAATGGGTTCCTTACACCACACTCTGGAGATATAAATGCATCCCTTGCCTTCTTTGCAGCCGATGGAGATCCAGCCAATGGTGGTGTCGGACGAATGCAACAAGGACAGACTAACACTTATGCACAAGTTACTAACACCTTAAATCCTGCAGGAAACCTCCTAAATAGTACCATAAGTGCATTTGGTCAAGATTTCAATAATGTGGGTACAACATATGGAGTTGATGCAGATCGTATTGATGTAAGTAATTTTATCGTAAATGACCAAACCCAGACATCATTTCTCTTTGATGTTACAAATCCAAATAATGCAAATCAAATTGATTATTACTCATTAAGTATGTTCATCTTTGCTACTGATTTGACTACACCCCTCATTGATAATTTTTCAAAATCAGCAGTGATTATTGATCAAGATGGTACACGAAGAGTTGCAGGTCCAAACCAAGCTATTTATCCTGGTTCTGAACTTGAATATACAATTTCTTTTGAGAATACAGGAGATGAAGTTGCAGAGGGTGTTGTTATTTTTGATGATTTTGACTTTGATGGACTTTCGCAAGCACTTAACGTTGATCATTTTGATACAACCAAATTAAAACTTTTTAGTGGTACAAGTACAACAAGTGAGATTACAAATCCTGATTGTGGCTATGATATTGCCGATAGACGAGTCTACTGTAATCTTCCAACTGTCGCTATCAATGAAAGCTTTACTATGCAATTTGTTGTAAGTGTCAAAGAAAATCTCAATATCTCAATCTTCGATACAAATGCAAGTAACACAGCCTATGCACAATACAGAAACCCAAATGGAAACAACTATGTTGAATTCTATACAACCCCATCAGGTGAAGCAGTTGGTGGTAAAAGTAATGCTCTTAATAGTGGTGTTTTCTCGGCTATTGATAGAGGTGGGGAAGATTACATTAGTATAGATGCGATTAATGCAGGCTATACGTATGCTGTAGATAAAAATATCACAACAAAAATAGTCAATCGTCCATTTGATATACAACTAGTACATAGAGATAAAAACTTCAATAATACAGCATATCAAGCATGGGACAACACTAAACAAATGGCTGTACTGGTTACGCTTGAGGGAGATGGCACACCTACACCTCCACTTGGGGTAGGTACTTTTTATGAAGGTACATTTAATACAACAATATCAGGACTTACACTTAACCGTGCACATAGAAATGATAGATTGAAAATGGCCTACTTAGACTGGAACACTATTTTAGCTTGGGCACCATCTACTTCAGCTTGTGTGGTCAATGCCGATCTCTCTGTAAACCTTAATGGATTACCTGCTTGTTTTAACAGCTATAGTTATGTTGAAGATATATTTCCAAAAGCTTCATTCCCACAAATTGCTCTATGTTATGGAGAAGGGACACCTGCAGGTAGAGATTATCCTTGTAACCCTTTAGCATACAGAACAGGTGGTGATTTAGCAAGTGCCAATATCTATCCAGATGCCTATAATCATAACTTCGGGTGTTATCAATGTATTACCCAAGGATTTATACACTTTAGAAATGACTCTACCGATAACTTTGCAGCAAGACCAGATCTTTTTGACTTTAGCAGTAGTAATAGCTCTTTCCCTGATTTACTACGTTCAGGTCAAGAATACAATCTAAGTCTCATTGCTAAAGACTTCTCTGACAATCCTACGCTAGACTATAACACAACAGGAAATACTTTAGATTCACTAGGCCTTACCTTTAACCCAAGTAATGACCCAGCTATCACAGCCCTTCCACTGGACGGTAATGTAACATTAAGCGCTTCGAGTGCCATAATTGAAAATGGTATTTCAGTCAATACCGATAGTGTTCCTATTGACAATATTACTTTTACATTTAACAATGTGGGAGAGATAAGTGTCAGTATTGTAGATTTTGCATGGGCAAATGTTGATGAAGATGATACTCCTGAAGATTGTAATGCATCCGTCAATCATTATGGTATTCCTATTGATGGAGGAATGGGTATTTGTGGAGGAATAGTAACACGCTTCATACCACATCACTTTAAAGTGACTTCACAGTTACACAATCATAGAAATGGTTCGTTTACCTACATGAATACAGATAACTATGCAAATGCAAATGCACCTCATATGGCTGCTTATGTTAGCATGGATCTCATCGCAGAAAATGCTGCAAATGAGACAACTACCAATTTTAAAGAAAATGCATATGAAAACCCTATTGCGGTAACCCTCAATGTCACAGATTGGAATGCTACGGCCGTAGCAGCAAAACCAAATCCAAGACTTGATGTAGGACTAAATCAAAAAGCTATACCAGTAGCGATTAATTTAGGTTTTGGAACCAATGGGTATACCAATGGTAAATATACCCTCACATCTAACTCTTCTGCACCTTATACAAAACGAATTTTATTTAACTATGATCGCGTAAGAAGAAACCCTAAAAACCCATTTGTTATTACTGGTTCAGAAGTAAATAGTACTATAACTTCAACATATGCTAGTACTAAAGGTGCATTAGAAGGCAATGCTATCATCAGTGGTACAGATGTTGCAGATGGAAATGCAACCTTCTACTATGCACGTGTACGTCCAGCGAGAGATTTTTATCCAAATGTCACTGCAGCACAGCAGCGAACACCCATACTCATTGATGTTTATTGTGATATCAGTGCTGATTTGAACTATACAAGGTGTAACCGAGCACCTATAGGTATCAACACAACAAACGGAGATTTTGCAGGTAATGAACTCAAATGGTGGCTAGCACTTCAACATAATCAAGCCCTCAATGATGGGAATGTCACTTTAAAAGTAACAGGCGCAGGAGGACTCAATAAGACAAAAGTTATTGTCCTTCCTGGGAACAATGCTGAAGATGGAAATATTACAGTTACACCTAATACTGTTGATAGACCAATTACAGTACAGATAGATTTAGACACAGCCAATCCTACAGACACAAACGCTTGGCTCATCTACAATCCGAATAGTTCATTACCACCTATAGAAACCCTACCCGTTCCTTTTGAAGAGGTAGAATTTATAGGAAACTCCAACTGGACAGGTCAAGGAGAAACAGGAAACGTGGTAGGTTCTAGTTCAAGTAGAAAAATAAATAAAAGACTAGGGTGGTAGTATGAGATATAAATTACACTATTTGCGTCCTGCTATAGCCATGATAGAACTTATCTTTGCTATTATGGTTATGGGAATAGTTATGATGTCTGTTCCACAGCTTTTATCTACTGCAACAGATAGTAGCTATGTAGCTATACAACAAGAAGGTATCAGTGAAGCTGCAACGCAGGTTAATATCATCATGGGATACGAATGGGATGAGAACAATACCATTGATGGACATACCACAGTATTAAATACAAATGGGGATGCTGGCTTAAGAGGTGTTCGTATACCACCTACTACTCCTAAACGTCGTATAGGTACGCCTATTAGAAGCCAACGTCTTTTCATCTCCTATGATGGTTCGGAATATAATGCAACGGCAGTAGCACTTTTGGGTTCAGATGGCGGTGACTTAGATGATATTGATGATTTTACAGGTACAACTTTTCTCTCAACCATAGAAGTCGTTGCTGATAACTCAGACTATTTAGAAACGGCAACTGTGAGTATTGCAAGAACGGTAACCTATATGGCAGATGGTGTAGATGGGGGTTCATACAATGATCCAGGAGGAGATAAAAGTTTAACTTTCTCTCCAAGGTTTTTAACTAATGCAAATACCAGTAATATCAAACGTATACAAGTAACACTTACTTCCACAGCTGGAATAGAAGAATTTAACAAAACAATTACACTCAATGCCTTTTCTTGTAACATAGGAAGCTATAAGTTGGAGGAGAGACCATGAAAAGAATTTTACGCTCTGGGTTTAGTATGATTGAACTTATTGTAGTCATCATCGTACTGGGTATTGTCTCTTCAATTGGTGCTGAGATTATTGCCAACGTATATGAAAGCTACATCTTACAACGCGCTCAACATAGAGCTTCCATAAAAACTGAACTTGCATCTATTGAAATAGCCAATCGCTTAGCCTATGCTATACCTGGTACAGTAGTTAGAAAATCGACACTTAATGATGCTACACCTACTGATATTAATGAACCTGGTACTCCTGCAGATATCATACTCCAATGGGTTGGAAGTGATGCTGACAGTTTTAAAACTATCGATAACACAGCTGCAGTAACACGTCGTCGACCAGGGTGGAGTGGATTTTGTGATGTAGACAACTCACCACTGGGAGGAACTACCATCTCTACACCGGGTTCAAATCTTGCTTTAGCACGCACTATCATAGCTAATCTTGGAGGTGACATCAATAATGCTGCTATTTTTTATGAAGCTAACAATACATTACAAACAAGGGGTGTAAATTCTGCTACAACAGCAGGAGAGACTATAGGGTTGGATACTACTGTAAATACTATCTCAGAACATTACAAACTCGCATGGACATCATATGCACTCGAAGCAAAAGCCGGTGGAGACCTAGTACTTCATTATAACTTCACGCCTCAAAGAGGTGTTGCAGTTGCTGGTTCAAGTCAAATACTTTTACGTAATGTGAGTACTTTTGAATTTACAGGTGACGGGCGTACCATTCGATTTAAACTCTGTACAAGAGAAGACTTGGGTGATGGACTTGCACAAGGTATAGCTATTTGTAAAGAAAAGGCGGTCTTCTAATGAAATGTAACAAACAACGTAAAGCGTTTTCCATGATTACTGCTATTATGGTCATAGTACTCATGGCATCTGTTGGGGCTTTTGTCATGAATCTCTCTGGGAAAATAGTCAAAACAACCACGACACAATTCCAAAGAGAACAGGCTATGCTCTTAGCAAAAAGTTATACTGAATTTGCCATTATGTCAGTCATGGCAAATAACGTAAACACTAACTGCCTACAAACTATTCAAGGTAATAATGTGATACGAGCAGAAAATGAAGGTGGATTTGATATAACTGTTCAAATTGCCTATATAGGCAATGGTGATGGAAGGATAACACCTTGTGATGGTGTACGAAAACTGTCTGATGCAGTTGCAACTGTATCATCTCCACTCAACATTTTAGTAGATGTCTATGTAAAATACCAAGATGTAGATGGATTGATACCCAATACATCATGGATAACTTACCATAAAAGGACGATACAAAAGATATGATATATTTTAAGCAAAAACAAAAACCTGCCTTTACAATGATAGAACTCATCTTAGTCATCATAGTTCTTGGTATTCTAGCTTCCTTGGCGATACCAAGACTTGATCGTGATGTAAGTCAAGAAGCAGCAGACAGTGTCCTTTCTCATATTCGCTATACGCAACACCTGGCACTTGTAGATGATAAACATCTTTTTGATGACCCAACATGGCAACAGCGATATTGGAAAATTATGTTTGCTACATGTGCCAATGGAGATTATTTTTATCGAATTGGAAGTGATGATGATTCAAATGGTAATGGTATGTTTTCACAAATAGAAGCAGCCATCGATCCTATTAATGGAAAACCATTTTTTATGGCTAACAATGATGCTAACTGTGAAGCAGACACAACAGTTAGTAACAACATCTTTCTAACAAAACGATTTGGTATAACTGCTATAGATACAAGTGGCTGTAACAATATTGCACATATAGGTTTTGATCACTTAGGAAGACCTCATCAAAGTTTTGGGGCAAGTGCTATACCTGATTATAGTTCCTACTTGAATGCACAATGTACTTTTGCTTTTACTCTCTCAAATGGTAATAGTTTTTCTATCAGTATAGACCCAGAAACAGGATATGCACAAATTGTAGGGCAAAACGCTTCATAAGTTTTATCATTTACCCTTCATTAAGTATCTTAAGTTACAATTAAGAATGAGTAAGCGATTTACTCATATCTTATAACTAAAGGATATTTCATGAAACGTAGTATTACAGGTAGACATTTTGAATTAACAGAACCAATCAAAAATTATGTAGAAGCAGCCGTAGATGTATTGGACAAGTATAATCTTGACATTACCACAGCAAATACAGTTATTTCAAAAAGTGAAAAAAAAGGATTTACAGTAGAGTTTATTGTAAATTTGAAAGATAAAAATACGATTGTAATCACGCAGAATGATAAAGATGTGTATGCTGCAATAGATTTAGCGATAGAGAGAGTGAAAAAATCACTTAGACGCCATGCAGACAAGATTAAAGGGCATCGCATCACTTCTTTTAAAGATTTGGGTTCAGAAGCAGAAGCTGTATTAGAACAACTTGACTATATTGAGCAGACAGAAGAACCAGAGATTGTTCCTATGGACTTAGAACTTCATAAACCTATGGACTTCGATGAAGCAATAGAGGCACTTAGAGCAGAGAAAAAAAGACAATTTATCGTCTTTAATGACCATGAAGGTATTATGCGTGTTATGTATAAAAGAGCCGATGGTAAATTTGGTCTTTATTAATAGTCTTTCGTTCCCATCTATCTTGATGGGAACACTTATCCTCCCCTCTTTTTCTATACCTCACCTTTCAATATAATTACAGTACTATTTTATATACACATATAAAAGGTCTCATAGTATGTTCAAAAAAATTTTATCAATCTCACTAATGCTTACCTCACTTACCTATAGTTTTATCAGTCTAGACCCTCCTGTAATAGGG
>Ga0256843_1001629_pt1 | contig 17481 bp, 16 predicted proteins | sample AlvinellametaG_FD_191572 | JGI IMG/M metagenome (GOLD analysis project Ga0256843, IMG submission 191572) | Pompeii worm associated microbial communities from hydrothermal vent at the East Pacific Rise, Pacific Ocean - Alvinella | ecosystem: Host-associated > Annelida > Integument > Unclassified ... | reverse complement strand
AAAATTCTATTGTTCTATTAGCGCTTTAGTGATAATTTTTGGCATATCATCACTGTAATATTTTAATTTAAAGGCATCTCTTGCCACACCATTTGATATATCTATAATCAACATCTGCATAATAGCTTTACATGAATTTGGTATTTCAAAATGTCCACCAAGCCCTGTTGTTGCTTTTTGAATTGGGATTTTACTATTCATACCAATTACATTGTCTCTACACCCTGTAAGCCCAATATCACTTACATAACATGTACCTTCACTTATATGTAAATCATCAGTTCCAACATGGGTATGTGTACCACAAATTGCACTTACTTTTGATTTGAACATCATATGCATAACTCTTTTTTCACTTGTAGCTTCTGCATGAAAATCTATAAAAATATTTTTAATATCTTGATTATGAAGTTCATCTATAACTCTTGTTGCCCAATTAAATGGATTTTCAACCGTTGGCATAGTATATATACCCATAAGGTTCAATATAGCTAACTTTTCACCATCTATATCAATAATTTTAAGTCCAGATCCAGGAACCCCTTCAGGATAGTTATCTGGTCTTAAGACATAATCACTTTCAAGTAGAGCAATCATATCTTGTTTTTTATCAAAAGTGTGATTTCCACCAGTAAAAATATCAACACCAGCCTTTTGAAGCTCTTTTGCATTTTTTACAGTCAAGCCAAAACCGTGACTTGCATTTTCCCCATTGGCAATTACGAAATCAATCCCAAACTCTTTTATACTATTTTTTAGATATTGTTGTACCATTTTTCTTCCAGGTCGCCCTACAATATCTCCTATAAATGCTATTCTCACATATTTCCTATTTATTTAAAAAATTTAAAATTCTTTTATTATTTTTACTTAAACTATTTACAACTTCACTTAGTTTTGCTTTTAATTTATCATCTAAGTCTTCTTGTAAAGTATCTTTTATATAAGTTGTATATTTTATATTTGTTCTTAAGATATTAATTAACTCATCTTTTGTTTTAATATCCATATTCTCTATTGTTTTTTTCAATTCATGTTGAGGACTCAAAGTTGCATAAATTTTATCCAATAGATCTTCTGTGTTTATTGGTTTTAAGAAAAAATCTACAATTCCTAACTCAAAAGCTCTTCTCTCTACAAACTTATCCTTGGACATTATAAGTATAGGGATATGTAACCATCTATGATCTAAATTGATTAAATCAATGAACCTTTCACAATTCATTGTTTTAATATCAAAATCAATAATCATAATATCAATATTGTATTTTGATAATAACTTATAAGCATTTTCATCATCACAAGCTGAATACGCAGTTACTTTTTCACCATTTTGTAGTTGACCTTCTAGATCGTAACCTATCATATCAAAAGTAAAATTATCATCTTGACTAATAAATAAAATATTTACACTCATAACTATCTTCTTTAATTAAAATTTTATATCTATTAATTATTATACAATATAAATGTTTTAACTATTATTTCGTTCCTGTTTTGTTTTATAAATATTTCTAATCATTAATCCAACAAACATTATTCCAAGAGCTATATTTACCCACATAGCTGTAGTATTACTACCATCATATGACAAATATGCCATACCAAAACACACAAACGCTATTACTAAACACATCTATTTATCCCCCTAGCACAAACTACTGCACTGCTAAATGCCCATTGAAAATTATATCCACCAAGCTGACCTGTTACATCTAATACTTCACCTATAAAATATAGATCATTTTGTAACTTACTTTGCATAGTATCTATATCAATTTGATCAGTATCTACCCCACCTTTTGTGACTTCTGCTTTAGTGTATCCAAAGTTCCCTGCAGGTGCAAAAGTATAGTTTTTTAACTCTTTTTTATAATTATTTTCATCTTTACAATTTTGTTTAAAAGCTTTTATAAATCTTTTTGGTAAATAACTATCTTTTTTTGGTAAAAAATCAATACTTATTTGCCCTTTTTTCCAATATAATGATGTGCTTAATATTGCTGGACCACTGCACCCTTTATGTGTAAAAAGCATACTTCCTTCTATAGTTTTATTTTCAACTTTTATTTTCACATCAACACTAAGACCACTTAAACTTTTAAACCAAAACTGATCTTTTTGTACTGTAAAACCAACAAGCGCAGGATCAAGTTTGATTATATTATGTCCAAATTTTTTTGCTATATCATATCCAATAGAACTTGCACCCAAACTTGCATAAGATAACCCACCACTTGCTACTATTAATTTTTTTGCTTTTATTATGTTGTGATTTGTTTGAATAATAAAACCATCATCATAGCTTACATCAATCACTTTTGTATCTAAATAAAGTTTATGTTTTTTTATAAGATTATAAAACATACTTATAACTTCATCACTATTGTTACAAAAATATGTCCCTTTTACAATTTTTGGCTTAACTTTTGGATACAAATTATTGTGATTTAAATAATTTAGTAACTCATTTTGATCAAACTGTTTTAATATATTTTGAATAAAACCGGTATCACCTAAATAATATTTATCACCCATATATTGATTTGTAATATTACATTTTGATCCACCACTTATTTTGATTTTTCTTGCAATCTTAATGTTTGTATCAATTATACAAATTTTTTTATTTTGGATATTCGATGCACACATAAGTCCACTTGCACCAGCTCCTATTATAGCAATATCATACATTAATTATATATGCGAACAATCGCACCTTTATTGTTTTTTTTAGATAATACAGGATAGTTTATAACCCTTATTATAGGTTTTTGTCCTACTATTTTTCTTATAAACCAAGCTATCTCATTCGCTCTTGTTTGTGCAAGTCCAGAATAAATTAAATCTTTATACTTTGATATTTTATTTATATCATTTTGAGGTATCTCTTTTGGTGAAACTACACCAACAATCTCATAATATTTTACATCTTTATATTTATCTAAAAATGATTTCAAATTCTTTTGACAGTTTTGAGATAGATCTGATTTCAAATCATTCATATCATAACATTTTAATAGATCTTTAGCATTTGAACTATTTTGAAAAACTATATCACTATTGTTTAAAGAATTATATAGTTTTAAACTATCCTTCTTTTGTTCTATAGGCTTTTTTTCATCCATTAAATCTTTTTTTATTCTTTCTATACTTTGTTTATACTCTGATTTTAAAATATATTTATCTTGAATACTTTTTGGTAAATTTTCAAATATATATTGTTTGACAGGTTCTGTTTTTTTGACTTCAACAACTTTTTTTATTTTGATTGTTTCTACAGTTTTTTGCTCTTTATTTGATAAAAATAGATAAATAATAAATCCAATAGCAATCACAATTAGAGGTATCAATGAATATAAAATCAAATCCAAAGTAGAGATTTTTTTTGTTTTTTGCTCTTTTTTGTTATTGATATTCTTTTTTGTTGTTTTAGTTTTCTCTTTATGTTTTTTTAGTGCATCATGTATATTTTTACTATCATGATTTATATTTTTTTCTTTTAAAACCTCTTTTAATTTTTCTTTTTTATTTATAGACACGAACCAAAATACCTTTACTAACTTTTTTTGACTCAATCGCATAACTAAGAGGCTGTATTGGAATTTTTCTTTTCATCACACTACGCATATACCACGATATATCATTTACTCTATTTTGCGCTAATCCTAATAATGCAAACTTTTTATATTTTTCATTTTTCATTACATCTTTATCCTCTTGCCCAATAACACCTGAAACCAAAAATAGTTTAGCATCTTTATGTTCATTTACAAATAGTTTTATATTATCTTTACACTCTTTTGTAATTTCACTTTTTCCTGCACCCATATCATAACATCTAAGTAGTGCATATGGCTTCTTTTTTGGTGTTAGAATTACCTCTTCATCAAGTATATAAGTATATGGTATCTCAATTTTTACAATTTCTGATTTATTACCGTTATTTGAATTTTCCTGTAAAGATTTAATATCCTCTTCATACTGTTTTTTTAATAATTCAAACTGCTCATCTACTACAGCTTTACTAATATAATTTTCTTGTTCCTCTTTAGGCAAATTTGCAAATGTAATTTTTTTATTTGCCATAATAGTTAATTTTTTTGTTAACTCTTCTCTATCTTTATTTTGCTTATCAACTATTGATTTGTGTATATACATCGCTTTTTCTTCATCAGGTAAATCATCAAAAGTCAGCTCTTTTTGTTCATCATACACAGCATAAGTAGGCTGAACCAAACTATTTCTTTTATCTGCTTGTAGATATAAATAAAATGCAAATCCAACTGCAATCATCACAAAAAGAAGCAAAATATATATAATACTGTCTGCCAATGATGATTTTTGTTCATATACAATTATATTTTTATCTGGTGCTACAGTTCTGTGTGGCTTGTGATTTTTTAAAATCTTTTTCAATGATTCGCTGTCATACTTATCAAGTAGTTCTACTAAATCCTCTTCTATACCCATAAAATCTCTTTTTTATTTTAATATATGCGATTATATCATAATTTATTTAAATATTTTAAAGTTGTATCAATCAAGTCATCATCATCTTTACTTGGTGATTTTAATACCTCTTTTGTATCATCAGTTTTTGTTATTGAGATATTCATCTCATAGTTGCCAATTAGTTTTATATCTTTATCAAGTGCAATAATTTTAATAATAATCAACTGTAAAAACTGTTTTGTAGGAGTATCTGGCTTACCAAATCTATCCTCCATCTCCTCTTCTATTTCATATACCTGTTGTTTGTTTTTTGCTTTTGAGAGTCGTCTGTAAAGCTCTAGTCTAACTCTATCTTCACTTATATAATCACTTGAGATATAAGCATTTATAGTTAGTTTTATATCTACTGTTTTCTCCTCATCTTTTTGCTCACCAAGAAGTGTTGCCAAAGCATCTTCAAGCATTTTTAGATACAAGGCATAACCAATTTGTTTGATATGTCCACTTTGTGCTTCACCTATAATATTTCCGCCACCTCTGATTTCCAAATCCTGATGAGCCAAAGCTGTACCACTTCCAAGGTATGAGTTTGATTCAAGAGCAACCAGTCTTTTTATAGCATCAGAGCTTATTTTGTTTTTATCCTCAACTATAAAATAACAAAACCCTTCTTTATCACTTCTTCCTACTCTTCCTCTTAACTGATGCAAATCTGCAATACCAAAATTGTTCGCTCCATCAATTATAATCGTATTTGCATTTGGCAGATGAAGCCCAGATTCTACAATAGATGTAGCAAGTAAAATATCATATTTACCATCTTCAAAATCACTTAATATCTCTTGTGCATCAAGTGGTTTGATCTGAGAGTGAATTATACCAATTTTTAAATTTGGCAAGATCTCCAATATATCCTCTTTTTTAGCTTCTATCGTTGCAATATTGTTATATACATAAAAAAGCTGTCCACCTCTTCTTTTTTCTCTTAAAATTATCTCTTTTATAACTTTTTCATTATACTCTTTTACAAAAGTTCTAACTCCTAATCTCTCTTTTGGAGGAGTAAGAAGTGAACTCATCCCTTTTATTTTACTAAGTGCAAGATTCAGTGTTCGTGGAATTGGTGTAGCACTCATAGAGAATATATGAACATCTTGTCTTAGATTTTTTAATTTCTCTTTTTGTTTTACACCAAATTTATGCTCCTCATCAATAATAACCAAAGCCAAATCTTTACAAGTAACATTTAAAAGGGAGTGTGTCCCAACTACAAAATCTATAGTTCCATCAGCCAAACCTTTTTTTATAGCTGTTTTTTGTTTTGCAGTTGTTTGACCATCAAGTTTTGCCATTTTTATCCCATAAGGCTCAAACCTTTTTTGCAATCCTGCAAAGTGTTGGGCACACAAAAGTGTAGTTGGACACACAAACAAAGATTGGTATCCGTTTAAAAATGTTGCTAATATTCCATTTGCTGCAACCTCTGTTTTACCAAAACCAACATCACCACTAAGCAATCTGTCCATCACTTTACCACTGCTTAGATCTGCAAACATCTCATTGACTGCTCTTATTTGATCTTTTGTATACTCAAACCCTGCTTCATTTTGAAACTGCTTAATTTTAGAGCTTGTAGTATCTATTTTGATCCCATTTATAAGCTCTCTGGCAGCTGCTAGTTTTATAATATCTCCTGCTATTGCAAAAAGTTTCTCTTTTACTTTTGATTTTAGTTTGGCAAAGCTTCCTTTTCCAAGTTTGTCCAGTACTGCCAAACCACCAGTTGCAACATATCTGTCTATTACACCTATATTTTCTACAGGGATCAAAAGTTTGTCATCATTTGCATAGGCTACTGTTACAAAATCTCTTTTTGCACCCATAACAACTATAGGTTTTACCCCTTCAAACTGCCCTATTCCATACTCTTGGTGTACTACATAATCTCCAACTCTTAGCTCATCAATTATCAGTTTTACTTTTTTCTTCCGTTTTCTTTTGATCTGTTTGTTTAGTGATATTATCACCTCATCTTTACTTAAAAGATTAATTATATATGGTTCAAAAACATAATTGATATCTTGATTTGTAAGATCTAAATCATACCCTTTTACTTTTGCCTGGGTACTGCTTATGATTGTGATTTTTTTATCATTGTGAAAAGTTATAAACTCTTTTATATTTGCAACATCAATTATGCTGTACTGATCACTTGAAAATATTACTTGAGTTGTTAAAAATCTCTCTTTTGGTAATCTTTTCTCTTCAAAGATATAAACCTCATCCAGCTCATTTAATGCCTCTTTTGTAATAACACTTGTTAAATCATCACTTAAATATGAAGCTAACTCACCCAAATGCCAAAACCCCAAAGAGTGTATATCTTTTACAAATACATCAGTTTGAACCTCTTGTATTTTTTCATTTAGTTGTGTAAAATTTTCATCATCAAGTGCTAAAAATGCCGCACTTATTGTAATAGATTCAAGTTCTTCTTTTGATGATTTTTGATCCTCTATATCAAAAGCTCTGATTGATTCAATCTCATCATCAAACAGTGAGATTCTATATGCTGTTTCACTGTTTAGTGGTGCTATATCAATAATATCACCCCTTATTGAAACCTCCCCTTGAGATGTTACAATATCTACAAAATAGTATCCCCAGTTGTACAGAGTTGATTTTAACTCATCAATATTTAATACTTGTGCAAACTCAATATCAAAAGAATCAAAACACTCTTTTTTTGGCATAGCAAAACTTGCTGTTCTAATTGGAGCAATAAGAAGTTTTTTTGTACTTTTATCTTTATAATATAAGTTTAATACTTTTGTAATCTCCTGCAACTCCAATGAAAAAGAGAGTAAATCATCTCCATAATTTGCTCTTAGATCACTTAATACATAAGATTGTATCCCAAGATATGAAGCAGCATCTTGTGCCTGGTGTGCCTGGGCATCATCTGCTACAACCATCAGTTGTGCAGTTGGTTTGTTTTTTAGATATGTAAATATGTTATTCATAGTGGATTTATACTATAAGTGTACTTAAAAATCCAATCAACCCACCAAAAACTGCTCCCCAAACAACAAGCCATCCTAAATGCTCTTTTATCATTTGTTGTACTAATTCTTTTACCATTTTTGGAGTTAATTCATCAAGTCTTTGTCTTACAACCAAAGCAATTTTTTCATAAATATCATCACTGATATTCTCATTTTGAAGTGCTTGTTGTAATGTAGTTTGGAAAGCACTTGTATGAACTATTTTATTCATTGATGATTTTATTTTTGCACTAAATGGTTCTCTTAAAGGTTCAAGTGCAGCTTCACCACCAAACATCCCAAGCATACCACCAAAACTAGATTCCATAACTGCAGCTTTTAGTGAATCATAAGCAGGGGTAAAATCTGTTTGTTCTATAAGTTGGGTGAAGTCAAACTTTTTATCATCATTACTAAACTCACTGCTAAAAAATTTATTTAGATTCTCTTTACTAAAAAACTGACTCATCATCATATTTTCTATACCGTTTTTAAAATCCTCAAATCTGTTTTGCACAACTCCACTTCCATATAAAAACGGCACCTTTTCAAACAACATATAAATTGCCAACCAATTAGTAAATGCTCCACTTAATGCAAACAGTCCAACTGTAAGCACCACATCATTTTGTAAAATATACCCTGCTACTATTAATACTACTGATATAAAATTTGATATAAAACTTTTATTTAACAATATAATCTCCTTAAAATTTATTCAAACACTATTTTATAATGCATCTGATTGTATCCTGGTTTTCTTTTTTTAAACATACTGTTTAACATCACATTCTTATCATCCAAAATATCAACTGCTATACAATTAGCACCACCTCTTCCAACTCTTCCTAGATACTGTACAACTCTTCCATAATATGAAATAGGTGTAGCAAAAATAATTGTATCAAGATGTGCAAAATCTATCCCCTCACCAAAAAATGAAGCAGTTGCAAAAACCAAATTAGACTCTTCTACTTTATTCATATTTTGCTCTTGCTCTTTTTTACTCATACTTCCATGAACACTTATATATTTTAACCCTTTTGCTTCACACAATATCTCAAGATTGTTTATATGCTCAATCCTGTCACTTAAAACAAGCACTTTTCTGTTTTGATATTTTAATATATGCTCCAATATAAGTTGATTTCTGTTCTCATCATTTATAAGCTCATTTAAAATTTGAGCAAATGAATCACTGTTTGATATAAAATTTGATTTTACCATATAAACAATATTTTGAGATGTTCTTTTTTTCTTGTGTTCATAGGCTATATCACCAATTTGTTGAAATATAATCGGTTGCAGATCATCTTTTCTATTTGGAGTAGCACTAAGACCAAGTATATACTTTCCATGAAACAACTTTATTATCTGTTCAAATGTCACAGCAGGAAGATGATGACACTCATCTACAATTACTTGAGAATAGTTTTCTATAAGCTCTGGATTGTTTTTCAAGCTTTGCATAGTTGCAACATCAAGTTTGCCATTTAATCTGTTTTTACCTTTTCCTAAAAAACCTATCTCTTTTTTATCTATAGAAAAGTATTGTTCAAATCTACTTATCCATTGTTCCAAAAGCATATTCTTATGTACAACAATTAAACTGTTTACACCCCTTTTTTCAATAATATTTGCCCCAATAAATGTTTTACCAAATCCAGGTGGTGCAACACACATACAACAATCATATTTTAATATCTCATCAATAGCTTTTTTTTGTTCTTCTCTTACTTCATATACCACTTTGGGGAAAGATTCAATTTGTATCAATCTTCTATCTTTGATAATCAATTTTACTCTGTTTTTTTCAAAATATTTTTCTATTTTTTTAAATAAACCTCTTGGTAGTTTTAAAAAATGTTCATCCTCTTCATACCCTTTTAGCACCCTTGGAGTATTGTATATTGGTTTTCTTAAATTTTGTAAAATTTTAATTTGAGGATTCTCAAACATAGCAAACTGTTTTAGATAATTTACAAGCCCACTTGATAAATTTTGTAAAGGTATATAAATATAATCATACAAAGTAAGTTCTACTTGAGTAGGAAGTTCAAAATCAAACTCCAAACTGTTACTTACAGATATATCAATATCATCTATATTTATTAGTTTTGATATATCCTCTTTTTTTTGCTTTTTAATATTTGACAACATCTGCCACGGATCATCAATTATATCTAAACTAACAGGATCAACAAAAACCCTTAGATTTTTTTGTCTAAAATCTAACTGTAGAGGCAACTGTATAAAAGTACCCAAATTTGTCTGATTTGAAAAATCCTCTTTTGGCAAAACTACAGCTTCACATTTTGAATCTATAAATATCTTATTTGCATAAGCTTTTAAAATTTTTATATTTATAAAACTGTCAAAAAATATCCATATTTTATAATTATCATCACTGTTGTATTCACATACAAAATCTATATTTTGTGATTTTAAATATACACATAAGTGCTTCATATTTGGCTTAGTGCAAACCAAAACTATATATTTTGCTTGATTTTTATATACAATCATATATGAAGCTAAATCAATTTTACCTCTTAGATGCAATTCTATTTGATCATCTTTTAATGGGATATAATCTTCACCTTTAAAAGTTTTTGATACAGGATAGTATCTTTGTTTTGTTTTATCTTTGTTTTGCCACAATTTTGCATATATATCAAATCTGGCTATAAATAAAGATTTAAAGATATCTATTTTTTCATCTTTGGAAAAATCTTTTTTAGCTGAAATTGAACTTTGTTTTAACTCTTGCTCTAAAGAGTAAATCTCATCCTCAATAGCTTTTTTTTGAAGATAAAGATCCCTTAATCTTTCACTCTTGGTCATCATGATCGTAAGTTATACTTTTAGGACTCATTACGATATTATTGATTTTTTTATTAACTTCAGAGTATGTACTTTTTGTAGTTGAATTTTTCTTAAATCCCATCCCCTCAAAAGAGCCATCAGGGTCAATTATAAGTCTATTATATTTCATCTCACCAATAACTTTTCCATTAGCAAGAATCTGAACCTCATTGCAATCTATTTTACCATCAAAAAAGCCACTTATGATTAGATTGTTTGCTTTGATATCACCAATAACCTCACCTTTTGTACCTATTGTAATAATATCTGCATCAAGTATTACACCTTCAAATTTACCATCAATATTAACAGTACCTTCAGTATTTATACCACCAATGATATAACTACCTTGTGCTATTATTGTTGCACCAGGCTTGAATTGTGACGACTTATCATTTTTACCAAAGATTGCCATTTTACTCTCCTTTGATTCTCAAAAAGCTTATCATAATTGTCTATATTCCAATATATGAAATCTTTAGGATTTAATACTTTTTCTAAATACCTCACCTCATAATGCAGATGTGGTGCTGAACTTCTTCCACTATTACCACTTTTTGCTATAAGATCACCTTTTTTTATAACTTGACCCGGTTCTACCAATACTTTATTTAGATGTGCATATGCTGTTTCAAACCCATAATTGTGAGCTATCACAATCAATCTTCCAAAAGAACCACGATTGTATTTTTGAACTTTCTTTACTATCCCATCTGCAGTTGCAAATACATCTGTGCCTCTTTTGGCTCTAAAATCAATACCTTGATGAAATTTTTTCTTTTTGGTTATTGGATGGATTCTGTACCCAAAATTTGATGTTATTACAGTATGTTTTAGTGGTGATCCACTTGGAATTACACTTAAAAAATACTCTTTTTGTTTTTTCGACATATTTTCTAATACAGCTTTTTGAATAGTTTCAAAACTATCATCATCCTTTATACCTAAAGCATTTTCCAAATATTCAAGTTTTGATCCAAGCTGATCTATTTTCTTTACTTTATTTTTTATCTGTAAAGAGTAAACTTCATTTTGTGCTTCAAGAGTCTTTTTCTTCTCATTTATAACAGCTACATTGGTATTTAAAAAATCAATATACCAAAAGCTAAGTCCCAATATAACAAGTATTGTAAGTATAAAAATCCATGCAAATCTTCTTACAAACTTATGAATATTATATGTTTTAGTACCCTTAACATCAGATACAGTTATCAATAATCTATTTTTCATCTAACTTCTTTAAAAATTCTTCAACAACTAAAAATGATCCAAAAACCAAATAATTTTCATTGCTATTAATATTTTCAAACATCTTAACTTCTATATTTTGTTTTTTAGCAACATCAATTAATACATCCGTATCAACTATTCGTTTATCATCTATTTTTATTATTTCTAGTGTTTTTATAATCGGTTTTAAGATACTCAATACTTCTTCATACTGTTTATCTTCGTAACTATTATAAACTAATATCACTTTGTTATTAATAAAATTTTTTACTATTTGTTCTGCTGCAAGAGGATTGTGTCCAACATCAACTACAATATTCTTTCCAATTTTTTCAAATCTTCCATTCATTTTAATATTATCAAATATAGCTGTATCTATATCTATATCGATATATTTCAATGCACTCATAACCAATTCAATATTTTTATGCAAATAATTTGGTAGAGTGTCATTTGTATATTTTGGTATATTAAAATTATCAATAAAAAAAACTTTGATATTTTGTTTTTCAAACTCTTTTGCTATATCATATACCAATTTGTGTTGTTGATATCCTACTATCATGGTATTGTTACAGCTTCTCATTTTTGTTTTAGCAATCTGTTCAATAGTATCACCTAAAAAAGATTGATGATCTAACCCTATTGTAGTTACTAATGTTAAATCACTATTAACAACATTTGTAGCATCAAACTCTCCTCCAAGCCCAGCTTCAAGTATTAAATAATCTCTGTTTGAACTTAAAAATAAAGCTAAAAGTGTTGTATATTCAAAATATGTAAGTTTTTCTAATAGCTCATCACTTAAATATCTACAAAGCTTTTCATGTGTATCTTGAAGCTGTTTGTTACTTACATCTTCTTGATTTATCCAAATTCTTTCATTAAATTTTTTTATATGGGGAGAGCTATAATGTAAAGTATCAAAACCTATTTGTGCAAGATACGAAGATAAATATCTTCCTGTTGTCCCTTTACCGTTTGTCCCAACAATATGAATTATATAAGGTAGTTTTATATATTTACTTAAACAGTTCCAAGCTTTATGAACTATTGTAAAATCAATTTTGTCATAATATAAAGTTTTAAACTCTAAAAATTCAAAAATATCTTTTTGCATAAAAAATATTATCGCCTATATGACTCAATTGCCAATTTTGATACAACCTCATCCATAGCATTTGATGCAGCTTGTTTTATTGCTTCAAATCTTTTTGCATCTGATATTACTGTATCATCTCCAATTGAGAAATCATAGTCACCTTTTACAGCAAATTTACCATGTTTTTTACTGTTTTTATATGTAACATTAATTGGTACTAAAATTCTATATAATCTTACATACCCATCAGCATCATATTGAATTTGACTTAGACTAACAGTTCCTAATTCCAAGTTTACAAAAGTGTTAGCTGTTTTTTTATTTGTTGTTAGTTTTGCACCAAACTTATTTACTACAATCTCATTCATAGCATCTTTTATCAGTACTGCATTTCGTGGATCTATAATATTTATTTTAATATCTACAAATACATTACCACTAATAGCTTGTTTTGCATACCAAGATGATGGTTTATATCCACACCCTAATAATACAAAAACAGCTAATAATACAAAGATGCTATTTTTAAAATTCATTTTTAACCTTTAATTACCAAGTTTACAAGTTTATTTGGTACAACAATCTCTTTGATTATTTGTTTACCCTCAATCCATTTGGTTGCATTTTGTTTTGCAATATCCAAGATTTCATCTTTTGTTGCATCTGGAGACACTTCTATTTCACATCTTTTTTTACCATTAATTGTAACAGCAAGTGTAATACTGTCTAAAGCAAATACTTCCTCTTTTACTTCAATAGTATTATCAAAATTTTCTTTATTGAAATACTCATCACTGATTTGCCAACAAATATGTGGAATGATTGGTTCTAAAATATTAGATAATATATAATACCCCTCTGCCCACACCATTGGATTATTTTGATTTTGTAATGCATTCATAGCTTCCATACTTGATGCAATCAAAGTATTAAACGCAAATGTTTTATTCATAACTTCATCAGATTTTTTCAATGCTTCATATACTTTTAATCTAGCTTGTTTCTCATCTTTGTTTAAACTGCTGTGATCAATATTTTTAAAACCATCAATCCCCTCTTGCGTTATATTTGAAGTTCTCTCAGCTAATCTTTTTATAAATCTATAAGCACCCTCAACAGCACTGTCATTCCACTCCAACTCTTTTGTAGGAGGGGCAGCAAACATCATAAAAAGTCTTGCCGTATCTGCTCCATATTTACTTACAATTGCATCTGGATCTACAACATTGCCTTTTGATTTTGACATCTTTGCACCATCTTTTAAAACCATACCTTGAGTAAGTAGTTTTTTAAATGGCTCTTTTGAATCTGTATATCCCAATGTATTTAATGCTTTTGTAAAAAATCTTGCATATAAAAGGTGTAAAATAGCATGTTCTATCCCACCTACATACTGATCTACATCCATCCAATAAGAGGTATCCTCTTTATTTATACCTTCAGTTTCCCATCTTTTTGGATTAGTAGCATATCTTAAAAAGTACCAAGATGATTGTACAAAAGTATCAAGAGTATCAGTCTCTCTTATCGCATCATCTCCACAACTTGGACACTTGCAATGTTTCCATGTAGGATGTGTTTCAAGTGGATTTCCTTCCCCTGTAATTGTTACATCATTTGGAAGTGCTACAGGCAGATTTTCAAGTTTTTCAGGTACAAGTCCACATTTTTCACAATGGATAAATGGGATTGGTGCACCCCAATATCTTTGTCTTGAAACACCCCAATCTCTAAGTTTGAAATTTATCTGTTTTTTACCAAGACCATTTTGCTCAAAATGGTAAATGATAGCTTTTTTTGCTTTTGTATTTTTCATACCATTAAACTGCTCTGTACTATCTACAAGCTCACCTTCACCTGTATATGCCTCTTCAAGTTTTAAGATACCATCTGGAGTATCAATTACTATTTTTATATCAAGGTTATATTTTTTTGCAAATTCAAAATCTCTTTGATCATGAGCAGGAACTGCCATAACAGCTCCTCCACCATACGATACAAGTACAAAGTTTGCTACCCATACAGGTATTTTTGCTCCAGTTAGGGGATGGATCACATCAATATCAAGACTTAAACCCTCTTTATCTTGAGTAGCTCTGTCTCTCTCACTTACTTTTTGCATATCTTTAATAGCTTTTATTTTTTCATCACTTAAAAGCTTATTATCTATTAGATATTTTACAATCTCATGTTCAGGAGAAAGTGCAGAATATGTTACACCAAAAATTGTATCTGGTCTTGTTGTAAATACTGTATATTTTTCAAACTTGTTATTTAACTTTTGCTTTGATTCATCACTTAAATTAAAATCAAACTCCAACCCTTCACTTCTTCCTATCCAATTTTCTTGCATAGTAAGTACTTGTGATGGCCAAAGCCCTTCAAGATCTTTTAGATCATCTAATAGCTCTTGTGCATATTTGGTAATACCTATATAGTATCCTGGCATCTGTTTTTGTTCCACTTCATTATCACAACGCCAACAACAACCCTCTTCTACTTGCTCATTTGCTAATACTGTATGACACTGTTCACACCAATTTACTGTAGTAGATTTTCTATACATCAAACCTTGCTCATACATTTTTATAATAAACTCTTGTTCCCACTTTGTATAAAGTTCATCACTTGTAGCAAACTCTCTTGTTTGTGAAAAAGAAAGCCCCAAAGCCTCAAGCTCTTTTCTCATATAATCTATATTTTCATAAGTCCATTTTTTTGGATGTAGTTTATTTTTAATAGCAGCATTTTCTGCTGGCATACCAAAACTGTCCCACCCAATTGGATGTAATACATTAAAACCGTTTTTTCTGTAATATCTAGCAAATGCATCACCCAAACAATAATTTCTTACATGCCCCATATGGATTCTTCCACTTGGGTATGGAAACATACTTAAAATATATTTTTTATCTTTGCCACAATCCTCATCAAGAGGTTCATGTGAGTTATTTTCATTCCAAAATTTTTGCCATTTTTGTTCAATTTGTTTTGGCTCGTATTGCATTAAAACTCTTCCTTTTCTTTTATTTGTGAACTATCTATTAAAGTTAACGCTACAGAGAATAGATTTGCTACAATTGCACCAATTGCCAAAGATATAGCAAAATCCAATTTATCTGTAAAAGTTAAAACTACAAATGCTGGAATTAGATGTAGATCTGCAACCAATGAACTAGCAAGTAGTTCAGCTGATCTTACATTTAAAACACCAATTTTTAATATAGTTGATATTACATTAACACTTGCAGCTAAAAACAGAGCAATCTCATTATGCTCATATAAAAATCCAGCTGTTGTTGTTAAACTCATCAATGAGAAAAATACATATATTACTCTACCCCAATCCATACTATCCCCTTTACTTTAAATAGTACCCTGCTCAAACTGAGCACGCATTCTTTGTTTCTCTTGTTGTGCTTTTAATTTTTCTGCCTCTTTTTTTCTAAAATCTGCTATAGAGAATTTTAGTTGAACCAAGAATGATGCAGCAATAAATATAGATGAATAAGTACCAACAACAACACCAACTAACAATGTAAAGCTAAATCCGTTTATAATCTCTCCACCAAATAGATATAGTGTAAATACAACAAAAAATGTTGTTAATGATGTAAGAGTAGTTCTACTTAAAGTTTTTGAAACAGACTCATTTACAACTTCATTTAGATCAGTTTGTTTAGAAGTTTGTACACCCTCTCTAATTCTGTCAAATACAATAATTGTATCATTTAATGAATATCCAAGTATTGTCAAAATAGCTGCTAAAATATCTAAATTTACATCTACTTGAAACAACGATATAGCTCCAAGTGCAATTGTAACATCATGTATCAAAGCCAAAATAGAAGCTAATGCAAATCTCCACTCAAATCTAAATGAAACATAAGCCATAATTACAATCAATGATAAAGCAAGTGCCATAAGACCTTTTTCCTGCAGCTCACCACCAACTTTTGGACCTACCATATCAACTCTTCTTACTTCAAATTTTCCTGTAGGTTTTAAAATCTCTCTTAACTCATCACCAATATCAGTTTGTAGTGAAGTTGAACTTCCTGTTATTCGTATAACAATCTCTTGTGGTGTTCCAAACTCTGTAATAGTTGCAGTTTCATAATCTTTTTTACTATGTAAGATATCTCTTATTTGATCTATTGGGGCAGTTTTTTCATACTTAACTTGTATAATTGTACCACCAGCAAAATCGATACCAAAATTTAAACCTTTTGTAAATATAAGCACTATAGAAGCTACTAAAACTACACCAGAAAGAGCAAGAAATTGCAATCTTTTTCCCATAAAATTATATACTGTGTCTTTTTTAAATAGTTCCATCTTTATATCCCAAACCATTTTTTATGATTATTTTGTTTCATTATTTTTGGCATAATAGCCTCATAAATTCCGTGAGTTCCCAATATTGCTGTTATCATTGATGCCAAAATACCAATAGAGATAGTAATCGCAAAACCTTTTATAGGTCCTGTACCATAAGCATAAAGTATCACTGCAACCAAAAGTGTAGTAATATTAGCATCCAAAATTGCTCTCATAGCATTACTATACCCATCTTCAATAGCTTTTTTGGCACTCTTTCCACTTTTGAGTAGTTCTCTAATTCTTTCAGTAATAATAACATTCGCATCAACAGCCATACCAACTGTAAGTACAATACCTGCCATACCAGGAAGTGTTAAAGTTGCCCCAAACATCGCCATAACTGCAATTAATATAAATATGTTAACAATCAATGCAACATTTGCAATAACTCCGGCCATACCA
>Ga0256843_1001628_pt1 | contig 17482 bp, 8 predicted proteins | sample AlvinellametaG_FD_191572 | JGI IMG/M metagenome (GOLD analysis project Ga0256843, IMG submission 191572) | Pompeii worm associated microbial communities from hydrothermal vent at the East Pacific Rise, Pacific Ocean - Alvinella | ecosystem: Host-associated > Annelida > Integument > Unclassified ... | reverse complement strand
TTGGATTTGAATGAAACACAAAAAGATTATTTGAATTCAAGAATATTTATTATTGCAACTACCACAAAGTGGGAACCATTTAATACAAAAATAGATGGAAAATTAGTTGGTATTTCAGTTGATTATTGGAAATTAATAGCTAAAAAAGCAGGGATTAATTATGAGTTTATGATAAAACCATCATGGATGAGTGTGTTAAAAGCGGTTGAGTATGCAGATGCAGATATAGCCCTTGGGGCAGGTAAAACAAAAGATAGAGAAAAATATGCAGTATTTACTAAGCCTTTTGTTAGTTTTCCTCTTGTGATTGCTACTAGAAATGATGTAGGGTTTATTCCAAATATAACATTTTTGCAAAATAAGGTAGTGGCAGTTGGTAAAGGGTATACTGCAGAAGCTTTGTTAAAAAAACATTACCCAAATTTAAATATTATTAGTGTCTCTTCAATAGATGAAGCACTTAAGATGGTAAGAGAAGGTAAAGTTTATGCGGCAATTGATATTTTGCCGGTAATTGCATATAAAATTAATAAATATCAATATGATAATTTAAAAATATCAGGGCAACTTGATATTAATTTCCCTGTAAGATTTATGGTAAATAAAAATGAAAAAGAGTTAGTCCCAATTTTAAATAAAGCAATTGATACGATTACGTTTAAAGAAAGAGAAGATATTTACAAAAAATGGGTTAATATTAGTCAAAAAGCACCAAATTATTTGTATTTGGCAACTTTTATTTTATTAATTGGGGTGATTTTATTATTGGTAATTTGGATTATAAAACTTAAGATTAAATTGAGATATGAACATGAATATGAGTTAATGCTTGAAAGACTTGCTAATTATGATAAATTAACCGGTATTTTTAACAGGCAAAAACTTGAAGAATATTTAGATATTTATGTAAATATTTATAAAGTTTCAAAAGAATCATTTAGTGTGATCTTTTTTGATATAGATAATTTTAAGCAAATTAATGACAATTACGGACATCAAGTGGGTGATATTGTACTAGTTGAGGTAAGTTCTATAATACAAAGCAGTATTAGAAAAAGGGATGTGTTTGGTAGATGGGGTGGTGAAGAGTTTATGGTGATTTTAGAAAATTGCAAGTTGGAAGAAGCATGCAATATTGCAGAAAATATTCGTCAAAAAATAGAAAAACACAATTTTGGAATTGATAGAAAAATTACTTGTAGTTTTGGAGTGAGTGAATATGATGGAGGGGATTTAAAATATTTCTTAATGGAAGTTGATGAAAAACTTTATAAAGCAAAAAGAACAGGAAAAAATAGAGTTATTTGCTAAAAATATCTAAATTTTCTGAAATAGTGTTTTGAGCTTTTTTAATTTCTTTTAAATTCAAAGAAAAAGAGTTTGCATAAAAATTAATTAATATATGAAAAAGTGAACCTTTAATTAGTGTAAAAGCTTTTTTGTCAATTTTTGCATACTCTTTTATCATATCTTCAATAAAATCCACCATGCCTGTAAGTTCTTTTTGATTAGAAACTTTTAACAAAAACGCTTTTTTTAAGGCATTAATTAAAGAATTTAGCTCAACATTGCATTCGTTGAAATTTTTATTGCTAAATGTTTTTAAGATTTTTGGGGTAATTTTGTTTTTGTCAATTGAATTTAAAGTGGCATCTTTTAAAGGAATTGAACCATTTATATATGCACCATCGCTTAGATTATAAACTTTTAGATTTAGTAGCTTTATCATTTTTTCGATTTTATCTTTTGATGAGAGATAAAGTGAATCAGTATAAACATACTCTTCAAAATTTCCTTTAATTTTAATACCATCTTTTGCTATATCATCTCTTGAGTCATAAAAACTACCGCTTGCATGTTTTTTTTCTCCTATTTTAAATCCTAAATCCATTCCGCAAAGATAAATCGTATCTGTATAATTTGCCGCAAATGCAAAGCCTGCATTTCCTACAATTGGGGAAGACCCATGCAGGCTTGGATAGCATTCTTCTAGGCTAAATGCTTCTCTAATAAACATTAAAGGATTTTTTGCCATGTTAAAAACTTCATTTCTAACAACGCTTGCACCTACAAAATATCCGTTAAAATTTGGGAGGGTGTCTTTTAATACTTCAGGTAAAATTTCTATTCTTTCTTGTTCTATATGAAAGTCAGGGGTAATATTATGTTTTAAAAGAGGCTTTAGTGCTGTACCTACAGAGACTAAAATCATTGAGTTTTGGTTTTTTTTAATAAAGTCAATTGATTTTTCTAGGCTTTTTCCATTTGCAATTACACAAAAAGGAGCGTTGATTTTTTCTTTTTTGGATAAAAGAGGAAAGTTGTTTATGTTTTTTTTGTGATTGTTAATTCCTATCATTTCATCTTCATACGTTCCCCAGCCTCTGAGTTTACTGGCTTGGATATTTGAAAATTTTATTATTGCATCATCTATTAGAGGATGATTGTAGGCTTTGTAGTAGATGTTTAAAAAGCTTGAAGTTACAATTCTTTCATAAAAAAACTTCTCAATTGCAAAATAATCAATCTCTCCACCAATCCACAAAAAGAGTCTTTTATCTAGTTTTTTGTAAAGTTTTTCGTAATCTACAAAATAAAGGCTAATTGCAAAAAATTCAGGATTGGGTTCGTAGATAAAGAGGGATTGAAAATAGTAATTGTTTTGTAAAATCTCTAGATGAGCACCGCTTAAAAGCCCAAAGAGCATGGTTGTAGGTAAAAAGTCACTATCAAATGCATAGTTTTCTTTTTCTTGTATAAATGAGTTAATAATTTTTCCAGTTTTATAAAACTTCTTTTCATCCCATTTTTGAGGTTTTATAAAAAACTCTTTTTTCCAAAGAGGGTTGGTTAATGGGGAAGTTGCAATTGCTTTTGAATCAGTTGAGATAGAGTTTGGATAAACTGGGGTGTTGTTAAAGTATAAATTGTCATTTTTTATTAAAAAGTTTCTTTTTTTTATAGATGTTATAAGTTGGTAGTATTTTGGTAGGTTTTCATAGAAGAATTTTAGATTTTTTTCAAAAAGTTTTTGCATTTTATACCCCAAAAATCAAAAGATTTTTAGGGTATTATAATTTATTGTTTTAATTGAAGCAAGGTATTTAGCATCTGGTCTGATGTAGTAATCGTTTTTGAGTTTGCTTGGAATCCTCTTTGGATAACAATTAGCTGAGTTAAGCTTCTGCTTAAATCAACGTTACTCATCTCAAGAGAGCTTGGCTGAATGCTTCCTCTACCACCTGTTCCTGCAGTTCCCACAATAGGGTCTCCTGAGTTTGGTGATGCAGCAAATAATGTACCTCCTTCATTCATTAGACCTTCGTTGTTTACAAATTTAGCAAGTGCAACTTGAGCTAAACTATAGCTTCTACCATTTGTAAATACACCAATAATAGTACCTGTTTGGTCTACTACTAATTGTTGTAAATCACCACCTGGGTATCCATCTTGTGTTTGTCCGCTTGTTGTACTTGGGGCTTCAAAAGATGTAAGTCCGTTAAATTTATTTGGATCGCCAAAATCAAGCTGTACAGCCTGTCCAGTAGTTGCCCCGTTGTTTGGATTGAAAATTAAGCTTGGCGGGTTGAATGAGTTTATACTACCATCGCTATTAAATTTTACATATCCATAAGCTGGTTGGTCTAAAGTTGATGGTGCAGGAACTTCTGCATACCATTTCCAAACTGTAGGGTCGTTTGGTGATGTTGAAGTGTGTGTTTTTCTAAAGTGAAATGTAAGAGTGTGTTTTGCTCCAAGAGAATCGAATATATCCATACTTGTGGTATGAACTGCGGCATTCATAGTTTGAGTATAAGCACTTCCACCTGCGGCTACTGTACCATTTAATGGTGAAAATGCATCGGTAAATAGTTGATTGTCTTGTTCATCACTTGGGTATCCATTTACACTAATGTTAAATGAATTTGGAGATGTGTTTGATACGTTGATTTCTCCGTTTTCTGTAATTGATACTACTCCGCTATTTGCAGTTGTAGAGTTGGCAGGGTCTCCACTAGCATCTACTGCCATTTGCCATAGATTTGCCAAGTCTTGAATATCATGGAAGTAGTAAATATCGTTTTTGTAAAACGGAGCAGTCTCACTACCACTTCCATCAAGTCCGTCCATCATTTTTGCAAGTCTTCCAAGAGCTGATGTGGTATCTGCATTAATTTTATTATTATTAGAATCTCTAACTTGGGCGTCTTTAATTCCACTTCCGCTTGATTCTACGATTTTCCCGTCTTTAAAACTAATAATATCATTAATTCCTCTGTTTGATAGGTCAGTGTTTAATAAACAGCATAAATCATTAATTGTTTGAAAATCTTTACCATAAGTATATGTTACAGTGTCTCCGTTTGATAAAACAAATGAAAGTTTTTGATTTGTGCTTAAGTATGCTCTATTATCTGCATCAGAAGAAGCGTTTGAGTAAAATAACCAGTGGAATCCTTCGTTTGAGTCTGCAGTAATTGGTTTTGCAGGTTGATATGAGCCATTTGCACTTCCACAACCTTCGCTAGAATTAATCGGATCTTTTGTATAAATAAATTTTCTAGTTTCACCAAGACCTGTGATATTTACGCTAATTCCTTGTCCATCTTCAAGGTTAAATGCATCTCCGTTAGCATTAAATAATTCACCAACATCATCCGCACCTACAAAACTATTTTGAATGGCTTTTAGTGAACCAGTAGCAGTTGCAGGACCTTGAAGAGCTTTAAACACATCTTCAAGAACTTTATTGGTTGAAGAAAAAACTGAATCACTTACTACAATTTTGTTTTTAGGGTCAACTATTTGTCCATCTCCGTTTAAAAATACTTTTGCATTGTATGCATCAGGAGTATTTCCAGTAGATTTAAGAATTTTTGAATTGATTTTATCTAATAGTTCTTTAACAGTAGTAAATTTATTATCATCTGGTGATGTGCTTTTTCCATATACAAATGTAAATACTTCGTTGTTTGTATCAATTTTTCCATCATTGTCAATATCAATACCAAATTGTAATTTATCAACATCTGGAGTTAGATTTATTTTTTCACCATTTGCATTATAAATTCCGTTCATATCAGCTGTTTGGTCTAATGTTGGTCTAGTTCCCGCCTTTTCTACAATATGATCACCACTATTTAAATTGGCTTTAATAGAAATAGTACTTGTTGGATTTGCAGGAGTTGTAAGTCCTGGAGGAATAGAAATTGGCTGAAGTCCTTGAGCTGTATCAATATTGTGTGTTTCAGGGTCTGCTAGCCATCCTTGTACAATATATCCGTTTGGGTCTACAAAGTTACCATTTGCATCAAATGTAAAATCCCCAGCTCTTGTGTATCTATAAGTTTTTCCTCCATCACCGCTTACAATAAAAAATCCATCACCATTAATAGCCATATCTGTATTTTTATCTGTATTTTGAATACTTCCTTGTTTAAATATTGTCTCTACTGAACTTACACTAGTACCTAGACCAATTTGAAGTGAGTTTTTACCACCTAAGTTGCCCTGAGGAGCAGTTGCACTTTTTACCGTTTGGCTAAGTAAATTTTGAAAGTTTGTACGGCTATATTTAAACCCTACTGTGTTTACGTTTGCGATATTATTGGCTTCTACGTCCATTGCAATTTGATGAGCGTTAAGTCCGCTAACTCCGCTCCATAAACTTCTCATCATTTTGAATCCTTTTTATTGTAATTTTCTATATCAAGCAATTATTGTTCCTATCTTTTTAGATTTATTGCTTTTTGAATCATTTCATCACTAGTAGTTACAGTTTTAGCACTTGCACTAAAAGCTTTTTGAGTTACTATAAGTTCTGTCATAGCTGTTGTCATGTTTACGTTTGAATTTTCAAGGCTTCCTGAAATAATAGATGCTCCTGGAATATATTCACCATCTTTTTGATATAAAAAGGCTTTATTGGAATTTGAAGTTTCTCTAAAAAGATTACCGCCAATACTTTCTAAGCCCTGTTCGTTTTGAAAATGAAATAGAGGAATTTGTCCAAGTGCTTTAGCTCTTGAATTTGAAAATAAGGCGTTAATAATTCCATTGCTATCAATTTGGTAATCTTGCAAATACCCTTTTTCAATTCCATCTTGAGTAAAAGAGTAACTTACTTGATTTGTACTTTTTGCAAAAGATGTTAAATTAAAACTTACTTCCATTTTTTGAGGGGTAGTTAAGGTGAGTGTTTTTGGTGATAACAAAACTCCGTTTGCATCAAAAACAAACTCTTTTTCAATTTCACTAACAACTCCATTTTCGTTTGAAATTGTTATATTTGCTAGCCATTTTACTTGGTCGTTTTTTACCTCTTTTTTTGTAAATTCAAAAGAAATTGTGTCTTTATCTCCACTAGCTTCAATTATTTTGCCACCAAAACTTTGAGTGTTACTATTGAATGTAAGGCTTTTTGCATCTGTTTGTGGAAGAATAACATTACCTAATCTTCCAAGGTTGTCTAAAAATGTTTTGTTTGAGTTATTAGCTTCAAGAGCGTATGCATCAAGTGTTTCATTTGATAAGTTATTAATTACAAACTCTCCATTTTCAAAACTAACTTTTGTTTTACCTTCATACGCCGTATCTGCTAGAGTTTGAAGTTCTTTTGCAAAATCGCTAGGAGTTGCAAATTCAAATTCGTTTTGTGGTTCGTTTTTAAATGTAAAAATAGCTGCCGCAGTGCTTGGCAGTATTTTATCATTTGATTTTAATATAAATTTATCTTGTGTGGTTATTGTTATGGAATCATTTGAAATTGTGTTTTCAAATCCATTTTTGCTAAGTTCATTTGACAAAGCTTTTAAAATAGTCTCTTTGTCACTTCCATCAGGCAGTGTTAGTTTTATCTCTTTTGAATTGAGTGTGAAATCAATATTTACATCTTTTCCATCAAGCTCATCATCATTTATACAAAATGTTGAAGATAAACTTCCTGCATCATAAGTTACTTTGTTTCCAAATCCAAAAACTAAATTTTGATTATCTCTCATTTGTAAATCAACACCATCTTTGTTGTATAAAGCACTAAAACTTATATTTTCGCTTGCAGGTTTTATTGTTGTTATTTGAGTGTCGTCGTTTAGATTTGAAGATAAAGTAATGTTTTGTGTTGCAACTGCTGGAAGGATTACATTATCTGGTAGTGAAATTGGAGATAGTGTTGCAGTTGTGATATCTGGTAATTTTTTTGTTGAATCTAATATATATGAACCATCAGGTTGTTTTATTAAGTTATTTGCATTGGCTACTAATAGATAATCACCGCTATCATTTACTAAATAACCTTGAGCATCTTTATAAAAAGCACCATTTCTAGTATAAAATCTATCTCCTGCATGATCAACTGCAAACCATCCACTGCCTCCGATTGCTAAGTCAAATTGATTTTGAGTTTGAATTATGCTTCCTTGAGACAAATCCAAACTGGCAGTTGAAACGCTAGAACCAAGCCCCACATCACTACTTCCCATTGCGCCTGTTAAAGTTTTGGCAAATAACGTATCAAACTCAGGTGTTTTTTCCTTAAATCCTATAGTGTTAATATTTGCAATATTATCACCCCATATATCAATACCCTGTTGAAAACTCATAAGTCCAGAGATTGAGTTATAAAATGAAGTTGTCATTTTTTATCCTTGCCACTCATAAATTTCCTGAATTTCGCTAAATGGTAAATAATTGCTACCAAGTTTTGCATAAGCAGTTCCATCTTGAAATTTAATAGATTCAATCGGATACGCTCCAAGTGCTGTTTGATGTTCACTGCCATCAGGTGAAGTGTAAGTAGCTACAACTTCATATGAATCGCTCTCAACTCTTTGTCCGTTGTTGTCAGTTAAATCCCATTCAAAATTTAAAACGCCTTTAGTGTGCGCTTCAAGAGGGAATGTTCTTACAATGTTTCCATTTTTGTCTTTAATTTGCACTTCACCGCTTGAGATGTCATCACCAAAATATAAATCAAAATTTACAGAATTATCATCGTCTGTTACATTTACATATCTATAACCAGTGTCTGCAATTTTGCCAATAGCGTTAATTGCTCCAAGCTCTGATGAAGACTGAAGGGTTTTTGATAAATTATCAAGAGTTGTCTGCATGTTTTGGTTCATCTCCATTGTTGAAAGATAAGCGGTTTGTTCTAGCATCTTATCTGTATCCATAGGGTCTGTTGGGTCTTGCATTTCAAGCTCTTTTAAAAAGAGTTGCATAAAAGCATCTTTGTCAAGTTGAGAGTTTGGGTTATATACAAAATCGCTTGATGAAGCTGTGGTTGTGTTTGATACGTTTGTTATTGCCATTTTTTACACCTTTTTTATTTTATTAAGCAATTAGTGTTCCTAAGCATAAGTGTATGGAACTTCTATAATTATCTCTTCAAGTTCTTCTTGGGTTTGAGAGTAGTGTTGTTTTTGTCTTTGGTGTTGTCCTCCTTGGTTTTGTTGGTTAGAGTTAAAACTCATATTAACTTCGCTATATCCCATGTTGATTAGGTTTTGTTTAAGTTCATTTTGATGTGTTTGGATAAAATTAAGTGTTGTTTGGGTGTTAGAATTGATTTTGATTTGTAGATTTTCACCTCTGTGAATTAGAGTAACTTCTACTTTTCCTATATCTTTTGGATTCATTTCAATTGAGATTTTTGAAACTGGAGGTTTATAATCTTTGATTGCTTCATTTAGGTCGTTTGAAAATTTCTGAATTGTCTGTTTTGCTTTGATTATGTCGTGTTTTAGGGTTGTTATGTTGTTTTGTGACACAATAGGAGTTTCATTTTCTGTTTTTTTTGTCTGTTTATGAGTCTCTTTTGAGACTTTTTGAATATCAAAACTTTCTACTTCTTCTTGGAATATTGTTTTTTTAGGTGTTGAAGTTTTTGCTTCTTGGTGGGTTATGATTTCTTGAATTTTACTTTTTGGTTTTTCATGTTGGATTTTTTGATGTTGTGTTTGGATTTGTTGAGGTTTTGTTTTTACTTCTTTGTTTGGTAGCGTTAGTTTTTGGGCAATTGGAGATTTTTTTTCGCTTTTTTTGTTTATTGTTTTGTCTGTTTTAATGAATGTTATTTTTGGTTTTGGTAAGTCTTGAGAGATTTTAATATCTGTGTTTTGTTGTTTTGAAATGGTGATTTGCTGTTTTGTTTTTGAAATTTTTACTTTGGTAATGTTTAGACCTTTTTTGTTGGCAAAGTTTACCAATTCTTTAAAACTTTTTATTTTTTTGAACTCTTTTAACTCTTCGTTTGTAAGTTTTATGTTTTCTTTTTCAAAAGAAGAAATTAGCTGTTTTTTAATAATTTCAGTTTTTTTGTAGCTGTTTTGATTAGAAGGCAAGGTAATTTGTGAAACTATCTCTTGGCTATTTTGATTTAAAAGTTCGCTTAGTGTAATTTTTTTTGGTGTGTCTTTTTCAATTTTTTTATCAAGCAAATTTAAAACTTCTTTAAAATCATCCTCTTTAATGTCGTTTTTTGACAAAATCTCTTTTAAATCTTCTTTTTTTATGTTTAATGATTTTAATAAATTAGCCGCTTCTTTTGGAGAGTTTTTTAAATCATCTAAAAGTTTTAATAAAAAATTTTCATGTGTTTTTGAGTTGAATTTTAGCTCTTTTGTGTCGGTGATTTTAAGTAATGCTTCAATCATTAAAAAGCCTTTTTTACTCTTCAAGCAAAATCCGTTCCAAGTCGCGGCTATACTAAGAGGGCTTTAATTGGATATAATTGCGAAAAATTTTTAAAGGCAATTTATGAAAAATATTAGAAATATTGCGGTTATCGCGCACGTTGACCACGGAAAAACTACACTGGTTGACGAACTTCTAAAACAATCAAACACTCTTGATGCAAGAAAAGAGCTTGGTGAGAGAGTAATGGATAGTAACGATTTGGAAAAAGAAAGAGGAATTACTATTCTTTCAAAAAACACAGCTATTAGATGGGGTGATTATAAAATCAATATCATTGATACTCCAGGGCATAGCGACTTTGGTGGAGAAGTTGAGAGGGTATTAAAAATGGTTGATGGCGTTTTATTATTAGTAGACGCCCAAGAAGGTGTAATGCCTCAGACAAAATTCGTTGTAAAAAAAGCATTATCACTTGGACTTAAGCCAATTTTGGTAGTAAATAAAATAGACAAACCAGCAGCTGAACCAGATAGAGTTGTAGATGAGGTATTTGACTTATTTGTAAGTATGGGTGCTAATGAAGACCAGCTAGATTTTCCAATTATATATGCTGCGGCTAAAAATGGTCTTGCAAAATGGGATTTAGAGGATGACAATAACGATATGACTCCAATTTTTGAAGCTATTACAAAATATATCCCAGCACCTGCAGGAGAAGAAGATAAACCTCTTCAAATGCAAGTATTTACACTTGATTATGATAATTATGTAGGAAGAATTGGTATTGCAAGAATATTTAATGGAACTGTTAAAAAGGGTGAAGCTGTAACACTTGTAAAAGCAAACGGAGAGAAAATTAGCGGTAGAGTTACTAAGCTTATGGGATTCTTGGGACTTGATAGAATGGAGATTTATGAAGCAAAAGCCGGTGATATTGTAGCAGTTGCTGGATTTGAAGCGCTTGATGTAGGGGATACTATTGCTGATAAAGAAAATCCAGTAGGACTTGATCCTCTTCATATTGAAGAACCTACAATTAGTGTAATTTTAAGCGTAAACGATTCACCTCTAGCAGGAACTGAAGGTAAAAATGTAACAGCTCCAAAACTTAGAGACAGATTATTTAAAGAGATGCAAACAAATATTGCTATGAGAATTGAAGAGCTAGGTGAGGGTAAATTTAAAGTATCAGGAAGAGGTGAGCTTCAAATTGCAATTTTGGCTGAAAATCTAAGAAGAGAAGATTTTGAGTTTTCATTATCAAGACCAGAGGTTATTATTAAAGAAGAAAACGGAGTAAAACTTGAGCCGTATGAATATGTGGTAGTTGACGTTCCAGACGAATATAGCGGTGCTGTAATTGAAAAGCTAGGAACTAGAGGCGGTATTATGAAAAATATGATGCCTTTAAGTGACGGGACTACTAGAATTGAATTTGAAATGCCAGCACGCGGGCTTATTGGATATAGAGGTGAGTTTATGACAGATACTAAGGGTGAGGGTGTGTTAAACTCTAGCTTTTTAGAGTTTCGTCCAGCAACTACAAAGCCTTATACTAGAAAAAATGGTGCATTAATTTCTATGGAAGATGGTGTGGCTAGCGGATATGCTATATTTAACCTTCAAGAAAGAGGTAGAATGTTTATCAAACCTGGTGATAAAGTATATAATGGAATGATAGTTGGTGAGCATTCTAGAAGTAACGACTTAGAAGTAAACCCAATTAAAGGTAAAAACCTAACAAACGTAAGGGCTAGCGGTAGCGATGAAGCTATTAAACTAGTTCCACCTGTGGAAATGACGCTTGAGAAAGCTCTTGAGTGGATTGAAGATGATGAACTTGTAGAAGTTACTCCAAAATCTATCCGTGTTAGAAAAAAATATCTTGACCCTGCTGAGAGAAAAAGAATGAGTAGAAAAAAGGACAAATAGTTCTTTTTTCTTCTTTTTTAGATAAAACTTATCCTATTTTTAATAACTTTTACTTATAGTTTGTGTAAAATTCCACTTATTTGATAAAATTCATTTCAAAAAAGGAGCGGTATGAAAAAACTATTATTGTTAGCAGCCGCTTTATCGAGTTCTTTACTTGCAAAAACTATTACATTTGATGAGGCTTTAAAAGAAGCTCTTTCAAATAACTTAGAATTAAAAGCAAAAAAATTAAATATCGATAAAGCAAAGGCAGATTTAAATCGGGCAAAAGGTACTGAGTGGGGAAAACTTACTTTTGCTGAAGAAATTAGTAGAACAAATAATGCACTTTATGTATTTGGAATGAAGTTAGAAAGCCGTGAGGCAAAATTTGTTGATTTTGGATTTTCAGACTTTTTAGGTGGTGTTGGACAAGCTTTAGCTTATTCTTCAAATTTTGATCAATTTAAGTCTATGATGTTAAATCCTGCAAATGGTGCAAAGCTTTTAAATACTGCTCCAAAAGATTTAAACTATCCGGGTAGCAGAAGTAATTTTAAAACAAAATTAATTTATGAAGTTCCTTTGTTTACAGGTTTTAAATTGTCTTATGCAAAAGAGATGGCAAAACTTCAAGTAAAAGCTAACAAATATAAATACGCTCATGATAAAAACAAATTAGGTATTGAAGTTTTAAAAGCATATAATGGAGCGGTTGCAGCAAAAGGATTTATTGACGCTCTTGAGACTGCAAAAAAAACAACAACTTCATTTATTAAAATGATTCAGGCTTTTTATGATAATGGAATGGCTACAAAAACTGACCTTTTAGAAGCTAAAAAAAGAGACCATGAAGTAGATGCATTGCTAATTCAAGCAAAAAGCAAATATGATTTGGCTTTAGCGTATCTTAGATTTTTAACTGATGATAATGAAATTACTGATGTTGGTGATTTTAAAATCATAATTGCTCCAGATGCGACTTTGGAAGATTTACAAAAAGAGGCTTTAAATAAAAGAAACGATCTAAAATGGATGAAAAGCAACCTTGAGACTATGCAAAAAAAGGTTAAATTTGAAAAAGCAGATAAATATCCTATGATCGGGGCGCATTTAGAGTATGGGTTTAATGATAATCAATTAAACAATATAGATTCAGACAAAGACTATTATATGATTGCAGCAGGGCTTAAATGGAATATTTTCGATGGTGCAACTTCAGCAAAAGTAGAAAAAAGTAAAATTGAAGCCGCTCAAGTAGCAAATTATTATAACTATATGAAAAAGGGTATTAAACTTGATGTAGAACAAAAATACCTTGACTACAAAGCAAAAAGCTCAGTTGTAAAAGAAAAATTAATCAATAAAGAATTAGCAGAAGAGATCTTAAAAAAATACACTTATATGTATAAACAAGGAATGATTAATATTACAATTTTGCTTATGAAAGAAGCTGAGGCTAGAAAAGCAAGGGCTGAGCTTATTAAAGCAAGATATGATGAAGCATTAGCGGCAGCAAAATTAAAAGAAGCACTTGGAGATTTAGTAAAGGAGAGTAAATGAGAAAATTATTAGCGTTAGTTTTAAGTGTTGGGGCGCTGTTTGCATTTGAAACAGCAATAGCGAAAAAAGAAAAAATTGCAATTACAAAAAGCTATGTAGCAGATATCTATTCGCCAAAACAAGTGATGGTTGCTACAAGACTTATGGGATATATTAAATCACTTCCGGTAGAAGAGGGTGATTTAGTAAAAAAAGGACAAGTTTTATTTGAAGTAGATCCTGCTGATATTTATTCAATGGTAAATCAGGCAAGAGGTGCAGTACTTCAGGCAAAAAGTGGTGTTTTAATGGCTGAAGTGGCTTATGCTGATGCTAAAAAAGATTATGAAAGATTCAAAAATCTTTATGCAAATGGAGCGGTTAGCAAAAGAGATTTTGAAAAAATGAAACTTATGATGCAAATTAGACAAAAACAAGTAGATATGGCTAGAGGAATGTTAAAACAAGCTGAAGCTGGGTTAAATAGAGCCGAGTCTCAGCTTAAATATGCAACTGTAAAATCACCAATTGATGGTGTTGTAACTATGAAAATGAAAAAAGTAGCGGAAATGGCACTACCTGGATATCCGGTATTGGTTTTAAGCGATGTAAACAACATCAAAGCAAAAAGTTTAGTAAAAGAAAATGATATTGATTTATTTAAAATTGGAATGCCTGTAAAAATTTATGTTCCTTCATTAAAAAAAGAGTTTGATGCAAAAGTATCAAATGTAATTCCAGCCGGAGATAATATGACTCACTCTTTTGTAGTGAAATATCAATTAAATAACCATCAAGGACTACTTCCTGGTATGTATGCAAAAGCAAAAGTTAAAGTTGGAGAAAAAGAAGCTGTACTTGTTCCTTATGCAGCACTTACAACTAGAGCGGGAATTGTTGGTGTATTTGTAGATGACAATGGAGTTGCAAGATTTAAAGCAGTAAAACAAATCGCTCAAGTAGGTGACAATATTGCCGTAGCTGGACTTAAAGGCGGTGAAAAAGTAATTCTTTATCCTCCGGCAAATCTTGAAGACGGACAAAAATTATAGGAGAGGGAATGGAGAAACTCAAACAATTAAAGGCTCTTTTAGAAGCTAAGAAAAAAGAGCTAAATGAAAAAAGAAGCCAAGCGTGTGATATAAACGAATTAAAACAACTAGAAGAAGAGCTTTTAGCGCTTGAAAAAGAGATTAAAGAAAAAGAAGCAGAACTTAGTGCTTTTGAAAAAGAAGTAAAAGAAAAAGAAGAAGAATTAAAACACGTAGAAGAAGAGTTACAATTAAATATTGCAGGTAAACTTGCAAGAACGTTTCTAAAAAACCCTCTAACTCCTGTTCTTGCAATTGTATTTATGCTAATGGGTATAATTGCTGTGTTTTTTACACCAAGAGAAGAAAACCCACAAATTGATGTACCTGCAGCTAATGTAATGGTAATTTACCCTGGTGCTAGTTCTAGAGAAGTTCAAAATGTTATAGTAGATCCTCTTGAGAGAACCCTAAAAGCCATGACCGGTGTAAAACACGTATACGGTATGGCAATGAATAGTGTAGGTATTGTAACTGTTAGATTTAGAATTGGTGAAGATAAAGTTAGAAGTATCTCAAAACTTTATGATAGAGTAATGCAAAATATGGATAAGCTTCCAAAAGGTGTAATGCCTCCTCTTGTAAAACCTATAGATATTGACGAAGTTCCAATTGTAACTTTAGCTCTCTCAAGTGATAAATATAACGATGCACAGCTTTATAGAATTGCACAAAGACTTTTATCACCTTTAGCAGAAGTTAAAAATGTAAGTATTATCGGTATTAAAGGTGGTCATAAAAGACAATTTAATATTATTGTAGACCCTCAAAAACTAGCGGCATATAACCTATCACTTGGCCAAATTGCTATGGCTCTTACAGGTAGCAACAAAGACTATCCTCTAGGCGGAGTTGAAAAAGGAAAAGTAGCAATTCCAGTGGAATTTGATGGATTTATAAAAAATGTAAAAGATGTTGAGGATTTAGTTGTAGCTAACTATATGGGAAGACCAATTTATGTAAAAGATATTGCAAAAGTTGAAGATGGTGTTGATTTCCAAAACAAACATGAAACTACATTTATTGGTGGAAAAGCGTTTTATGATGACCCAAAACTTTCTGGAAAAGAGGTTAATAAATTCCCTGTTGGCAAAAAACTAACTCAAGTTACAATCTTTATTGGTAAAAAAAGAGGAAGCAACGCGGTATTTGTTGCTGAAGATGTATTAAAAAAAGTAGAAGAACTTAAAAAAGACTTACCAAAAGATGTACATATTTATGTAACTAGAAATGATGGTGAAAAAGCAAACCATGCGGTAAATGAACTTATTTATCACTTATTTATTTCACTAGCAATTATTGTTGTTCTTTTAATTATTATGCTTGGATGGAGAGAGGCTCTTATTGTTGCATTTACTGTGCCTTTAATTCTTTCAATTACACTATTTATCGGTATGCTTGCCGGTCAGACAATTAACAGAATTACACTATTTGCACTAATTCTTTCACTTGGTTTACTTGTCGATAGTGCAATTATCGTAATTGAAAACATCCATAGACACTTTGAAATAGGAGACAAGCCAAGAGAGTATGCGGCAGTATTTGCTACTAATGAAATTGGTAATCCTACTAATATTGCAACACTTGCAATTATTTTAGCGTTCGTGCCTATGTTCTTCGTAACTGGTATGATGGGTCCATATATGAGACCAATTCCATTTAACGTACCGGTTGCAATGATTGCATCTCTTGTTGTGGCTTACATTTTTACACCATGGGCGGCTGTGAAGTTTTTACCTGAACATAAAAAAGAGGCAAATCACGAACCGTTTGATATCAGAAAAACTAAAACATTTAAAATTTTCCATTCAATCTTAGATCCACTATTAAATTCAGCATTCAAAAGAACAGTATTCTTTACTGTATTAATCCTAGCACTTTTAGGAAGTATGGCACTTCCGGCATTTAAAATAGTATTATTTAAAATGCTTCCAAGCGCAAACAAAAATACGTTTAATATAACTATTGACCTTCCAAAAGGAAGTTCAATTGAGGCAACTACAGAAGTTAGCAATTGTATTGCTAATATTCTTAAAAAAGAGCCAGAAATTCATGATTTTGAGCAATTTATAGGAATTAGTGGAGTTGTTGATTTTAACGGGCTTCTTAGAGGAAGCTCTATGAAACAGGGTGAAAACTACGGAGAGATTAGAGTAAACTTATTCCCTAAAGAAAAAGGTAGAATTGAAAGCTCTATTGATATGGTGAGTCGTCTAAGACCAATTATTCAAGGTCAATGTAGCATGCACAATGCTAATATTAAATTAGTAGAAGACCCTCCAGGACCACCGGTAATTGCAACACTTTTAATGCAGGTATTTGGTGGAGATGAAGAAGGAAGATTAAAACTTGCCAACTATATAGAAAATATCTACAAACATACAGACAGAGTTGTAGATATTGATATTATGAGAGATAGACAGATTATTAAATATAAACTAATTCCTGATAGAGAAAAAGCAGCGCTTCTTGGAATTAGCGTAGATCAGATTGCAAAAGTTCTTGGTATGGGGCTAAGAGGTGCAGTAATTAGTGTGGCACACATCCCAAGCGAAAAAGAACAAGTTGGTATTTTTGTAAGATTTGATAAAAAATCAAGAGATAATATTGAGGCTCTTGATAACATTAAGCTAATGTCTATGACAACACATAGACTAGTACCATTAAAAGATGTAGTAAAAGTTGTGCCAGTTGCTTATGATGGTATGATTACTAGTAAAGATTTAAGAGAAATGGTTATGGTAACTGGTGAAATGGATAAAAGAGGTAGTTTATATGCATTGCTTGATGTATTCTTTGAATTGAAAGACAAAGGAATTCCTGGGTATAAAATCACTTATGATGGAAACCCAAGACTTAATCTAAAAGCTGTAGATTTAAAAACTGGTGAGAGTTATGATTTAATCTGGGGTGGAGAATGGGAATTAACATTTGATGTATTTAGAGACCTTGGTAGCGCATTTGGTGTTGCTGTAGTGCTTATTTATCTATTAATGGTGGCATATTATAAAAACTTTAGAGTACCAAGAATTGTACTTGCGGCAGTACCTCTTACATTTATTGGTGTACTTCCAGGGCATGCATTAATGAACTGGATTACATTAGCTCTATTTAATTCAAAAACATACTTTACAGCAACAAGTATGATTGGATTTATTGCGCTTGCTGGTATTGTTGTAAGAAACTCACTATTATTAATTGACTTTACAAATGACTTAATTAAGCAAGGAAGAAGTATAAATGAAGCGGTAATTGAAGCGGCTGCTACAAGATTTAGACCAATTATCTTAACAGCG
>Ga0256843_1001627_pt1 | contig 17483 bp, 19 predicted proteins | sample AlvinellametaG_FD_191572 | JGI IMG/M metagenome (GOLD analysis project Ga0256843, IMG submission 191572) | Pompeii worm associated microbial communities from hydrothermal vent at the East Pacific Rise, Pacific Ocean - Alvinella | ecosystem: Host-associated > Annelida > Integument > Unclassified ... | reverse complement strand
TGACGCGCCGTTCGTGACGATAGTAGCTCGACGCGTTCTCGTCCACGACCTCTTCGCGTTTCGCCGTAACCGTCAGGATGTTGTCCTGGGTATGGATATCGATGCTTTTGGCATCCGCCCCCGGGATTTCCATGCTCAGTTCGTAACGCTCACCCCGGTCCACCAGGTCGATCTTCGGCATCGTCGCATGCAGCCGCATGAACTCGCCGAACCCGGCTTCGTGCATCATCCGCTCGTGGAAACGGGCCATCGCCGCGTCCATCTCGCGCTGCAGCTGCAGCATCGCCTCGAACGGATCGTCGCTGTACGCCGGCGTCTGCGCCGAGAGCATCACCGGCAGCGTCACCGCCGCCAGCAGGGCTTTGAACCGTCGCTTCATCGCGCCCTCCTTACTTGACGGCGACTTCGCGGCGTTTTTTCTCGGGCACTTTCTCGAACGTGATCGTCAGACGGCCGTCCCTGTACTCCGCATTGATACTGTCGCGGTCGATGTCGTCGGGAAGGTAGAAACTCCGGGCGAACTTGCCGAACGCGCTTTCGAGAAGATAGTAATCCTCTTTTTTCGTCTCTTCCTTCATATAGCGGACAGCCGAGATGTTCAGATAGTCACCTTCGATGGTCACTTCGATGTCCTCTTTTTTGACGCCCGGCAGGTCCACTTCGACCGTGAAAGTCTCTTTTTCACGATCGTGCGCGAGGTTCGCGAACGGGATGTGGCTGGCGACGTTGGCCAGAACCTCTTTCGCTTTCTTGGCGGTTTCGATTACGCCTTCCTCGACTTTTTTCTCGATGTTCTGCAATTCTTTCGTTACGGTGCTCATCGTTGCCTCCTTCTTACTTGATCTCGATCTTTTTGGGTGCTTTGTCCACTTTCTGGACTTTCGGGATTCTGATCTCGAGGACCCCGTCTTTGGATTCCGCTTCGATCTTCTCCGCATCGACGTCTTCGGGCAGGGTGAAGCTGCGTTCGAAACGTCCGAAACGGCTCTCGACCTTGTAATAGTTCTCTTCTTTCCGCTCCTCGGTCACCTTGCGCTCTCCCGAAACGGTCAGAACGTTCTCGTCGACATCGATGGAGATGTCCTCTTTTCTGATCCCCGGCAGGTCGACTTCCACGTAATAGGCGTCCTCGCCTTCGCGGGTATTGACCGTCGGCACGAAATCGATCTTGTTCTCCGCGCTCTTGCTCTCTTCGAGATTGCTGAATACGGTGTTCAGATAGTCGAACCCGCGGCGCAGTTCGTTGAATTCCTTGAATGGGTCAAAACGTGTTACCAACATGGTTCACTCCTTTTTGTTTTCAAATTTTCTTTTTCTGTTTTCAAGTTTTAGTCTTTTCGACTCAACTGTTGAAATTGTAGACTATGTGAAGGAAAAGGATATGCAACCTGGGTTGCACAAAGAAGGTGTTTTGAAAAAATGTCAGGGCAGCGGCAGAATCCGGCTGATCTTGTCCCGCAGCCGGTTGAGGTTCCTGACCTGAAGCTGCTTGCGGCCGGTCTCGATCAGCTCCTCTTTCTGAAGGGCCTTGAGATTGCGTTCGACGACCTGGCGCACCGTGCCGATCATTTTGGCGATTTCGGTGTTGGAGAGGTTGTTGAGCAGGGCGGGCTGCTGCGTTTCGGGGTCGAGGTTGTCGATGATGAGGCGCATCAGGCGTTCGGAGGTGTCGTAGAGCGACAGCGAACTGGACAGGTTTTCGAGTTTGCGCATCTGTCCGGCGATGTAGGGCAGCAGCAGCTGGTTGAACGCCGGATTGGTCTGCAGCCACAGCCGCGCCTTGTCCATCGGCAGTTCCACCGCCCGCACCGTATCGACCGCTTCGGTCATCACGTCGTGCGGCTGTCCGTCGAGCAGGGTGACGGTGTCGAACATGTCGCCGCGCCCGAGCAGAAAAAGCGTCTGTTCCCGGCCGGTGTTCAGGTTCATGTCGAACACTTTCATCCGCCCGTCGAGCAGGATATAGAAATGTTCGAGCAGGTCGTCCCCCTGCATGCAGACCTCTCCCCGGCGAAACGTGACGGCACGGCCGTAGGCGTTGATCTCGTCGATGAGCGAGCGGCTGAGTTCGTTGAAGGGTTCGAGGTTCATGGAGGGCCTGTAAAAAATTTTTCTAATCATAATACAACCGCCTTTAGAGTTTGCCCCGCCCGGAGCACAGAGGCGGGATCTGTTGACTTTTAAGCCGCCATGTCCTACCATTTAGACAGTACAGAAAGTAAAGAAGGAGACTGATATGGCACTGAACCGAAAAAATATCTATATGACTCTGGCCCTCCTCGGCATCGGATTCCTCGCCGGATGCGGCGGCAGCGGCGGCGGCTCCGCCGCTTCATGCGGAGGAAACGACAGCACGGAACTGACAAAAGGCATCGTCGAACAGATGGCGAAAGATTTCGCCGGAGAGATCGGCTGCACTTACAACGAACCGCTTCTGGCACCGGCAGGCGGAAACGGGGCGCTCCTTGAAACGGGCCGGGCCCTGCTGGCGGTCGGCGCAATGCTCCGGCCGGCGGAAAGACGCGAGTACACCCTTCCGGCCCCGGGCGAATCGGTAGCGGGAGAGTGCGGCGGCCGGATGTCTTTCACTCTGAACGACAACAACACGTCCGCGCTTCTGCAGTTCGACCGCTACTGCACCACCAAAGCGGGGTCGGGCATACGGACCTATGTCGACGGCACCGTCGCCGCATCGGTCAACAAAGACATGGACGTCTATTCACAGATCGAGACCAGGCCCTCGATCGAGATCAGAACCACCAATCCCAATACGCACAAAAAGGTCGACGTCATCGTCACGCTCAAAAACGGAACGATGAAGGATGAAGAGTCTTTCCGTGCCGACACGCTTGTCGTCAAAGACAGGCTCGAAGGGCGTACCTACAAAGCGGAAGACCTGCAGATCGCGATGAACGAAGACACTTCGACCCTGCGGGCGGGCTACAGCGGCCCGGGCGTCACCAACGTCTGCATGCAGGGCAGCTTCACCTCCGACGAGGAGGACGTTACCGTAGGCCGTCTCACGCTCAGGGGCAAAAACGGCAGCGAAGCCCGGTTCGACCTCGACGATACTTTCATCTCGATCACGGTAAAAGGAGAACCGGTCGGGGGCGTCGACTGCAGCATGATCATCCTGCCGGAAAAACATATCTGACGGAAGCGGGAAAACAGAGGCGGAACCGCGTGCCTTCTCCCTCGACAGAGTGGAGAGAAAGGCCGATACCGTATTCGTCGCAGATGCGTTTCACTACCGAAAGGCCGACGCCGAAACCGCCGCCGGAGAAAGTGCCGCGTTCGAAGCGGCGAAAAATACGCTCACGGTTCTCCTCCGGAATGCCGATGCCTTCATCTTCGACGGTGACACAGCCCTCTTCGAGGGTGAGGCGGATCACCGATCGCGGCGGCGAATACTTGACGGCGTTGCCGATCAGGTTTCCGAAAAGCAGTTGCACCTCCGCTTCGGGCATCGCGAAGGAAAACGGCTCCGCCATTATCTGCAGCGCGATCTGTTTGCTTTCGCAGAGCGGACGATAGTAATCGGCGCTTTTGCGCAGTACCTGCTGCAGGTCGAGCGGAACGGGAGAGGCCTTCTGCCGGCGGAAATTGAGATAGGTCAGCGAACGGTAGATGTCGTAGAGCTGACGGGTGCTCGCGACGAGATGGCGGAGGGTCTTGTCCGAACACCCTTTTTTCATCGCCTGTTCGGTCGCCATCGACAATGCCGTGACGGGCGTGTTGAGCTCATGGGTCATGTCGTCGACGAACCGTTCGGTCTGACGGATCTTTTCATGAATGGGCCGCATGAAAAGCTTCGAAAGGGTCCAGGCGACGATCGACACGAGCAGCGCGACCGCCGCCATCACCGCCGTGACGATCCGGCGCAGTTTGGCGAGGGCCTTGTGCAGCGCTTCCGATTCCACGACAACGTAACGGATATTCAGATGCTCGTTCGGCGCGTCCGAAACCAGGATCATATGCCCGCCCCGCTCGAAATAGTCCGGGCGTTCCGGTGTGACAGGAACCGGCAGCGTGCCGGAAACCTGCCGCCCTCCGAGATCGAAAAGCGCCAGGTGCAGGTCCTTCCCGGCTTTCGGAAGTTCCGGAGGCGTGCCGTGCATGTGGGCCATGATAATGGCGCTGCCGGTACGGTCCGCGATATGTTCCAGACGGTAGTGTTCGGTGTTTTCGAGCGCATGCTTCTGCGCCGTGTAGTACCAGAACCCCAGCAGCACGATAAAAAGAAACGAAGAAACGAGATAGAGCGTCAGAAACGAATAAAAAGAGCGTTTTTCAAGCTCGTTCATAGCGGTAACCCACTCCCCGGACCGTGACGATCCGCTCCGTTCCGATCAGCTCGCGAAGGCGGCGAATATGCGAGCGCAGAGTGGCATCGCTGGGAAGCCGGTCGTATTCCCAGAGGTTGGTGACGATCTCCTCCGCCGAAAGCGTCCGGCCCGGATGGGCCAGAAAATATTCGAGCAGCGCCGCTTCCTTCGGCGCGAGAGTCCGGGACGATTCCCCGCATTCGAGGGTTTTCCGCCGGGCATAATAGACACATCCGCCGGGCATTTCGATCCCGGCATCCTGCTCGATATTGAAAAGGCGGCGGCTGTTTTCGATCCGTGCCCGCAACTCTTCGAGCTCGAAAGGTTTCCGGATATAGTCGTGCGCCCCCGCGTCGAAGCCGGCGGTCAGACGGGCGGTGCCCTCATAGGCCGTGAGAATGATCGCCGGCGTCGTATCGTGAAACGCCCGCCGTTCGCGCAACAGTTCGATCCCGTTCTGTCCCGGCACGTTGATGTCGAAAAGATACAGATCGTATCGCCCCGCTTCGATCTTCGCCGTCGCTTCGCCGGCATCGTACACGTGATCGACGTCGTAAAATTCTTCCAAGAAATCGGTGACGATATCGGCGAGGACCGGATCGTCTTCCATCAACAGTATTCGCATACAGGCTCCTGACAGGAATTATAGCCCGTTTTCCGTGCACATGCGCCGCGCGCCTCGTCCGCACGCCCCTATCCCGGCCCGAAGGCGTGCAAGCTGCATGCATAAGAAAAATTGCGAATTACGACGGATTTCAGTACACTTAGCACATGAAGTGGTACCAGAGTCTCAAAGGCAAAAGCCTGCTTTTTTTCAGCATCGTTTCCGCCGTATACCTGACCATCATCGTCGTCAACTTCGCGGCGATCAAACAGAGCCGCCTGCAAAAAGAAGCGTCGGACATGATCGCCCTGTCCACGGACGATATCGTTCGCGACCTGCTCGTCAAACAGCGTCGGGACGAACAGCTCGTCCTCGATATGGCTCTCGCCGCCGAAATCTTCCCCTCCGAAGACATCACGCTGAAACTGCTGGAAACCAATACCGGCAAGGAGATCGTCAGCGGCGGCCTCTGGTTCGAACCCGGGATTCTCGAAGAAAAAACGCATACCTCCGCCTATTTTTTCAGCCGCGATACGAACGGAACGTTCCGTTTCATCGAAGACTACGCCGACCGTACCCCCGTTCCCTATCGACAGATGGAATTTTACGTGCTGGGAAAACATCTGGGCGAAGGCGAAACGTTCTGGACGAAAGTCTACAAAGACCCCGTCACGAAAGTGCGTATGGTAACGGTCGTCGCTCCCATCTACAAAGACAGGCGTTTCGTCGGTGTCGCCAGCGTCGATCTCAAGCTCGCCCTGCGCAAAGACGACATCTTCGCCCCCCTGCTGCATTCGGAAAACTATTTCGCCATCATGGACCGTGCCGGCGCGTTTATCATCGCCTCGGACAACGTCGACGCGTTTCGCCGCAGCCACCCGCAGGCGACCGTCGGATTTTCCGGTACCGAAAGTTTCCCGGAAGATATCGATACGGATCTGGCCGCCCGCCTGACGATGGAAAGCCCGGAAATCTCACCGGCCGAGGCGAAGGCCGTCAGCCGGGAAATCGCCCACAAGTCCCGCCGTCACAGTGAAACGATCTTGCAGACCCTGCGGCTGGTCGACGACGATCCGGTTTTGGGGGAGAAGGCGGTCGTGGCACTCTTCACCTTTCCGCATACGGGCTGGAAAATGGTGATCGGCATTCCCGAACACGTCCTCTTCGCCGACATGAATCAGATCTACCGGAAAATCACCCTGACGACCGTCGTATTCGCACTGATTTTCATTCTTTCGGGCTACCTTTTCATCCGCCGGACCTTTCTCCGGCCGATCACTTCCGTCACCCGGCAGATCGAACGGGCCAAAACCGACGACGGACAGCCCGTGACGACAGACGATGCCGGAGAGATCGGACTCCTGGTACGGCGTTTCAACGAACGCAGCCGCGCGCTGCGCGAAGCCCGCGAACACGAAGCGAGAAACGAACGTCTGCTCATGCAGCAGTCCAAAATGGCGGCGATGGGAGAGATGCTCGACGCCGTGGCACACCAGTGGAAGCAGCCGCTCAACGCCCTGTCGATGTACAACGACCTGCTGGTGAGCGACTTCAGAGACGGCGAAGTCGACGAAAAATACATCGAAAACTTCCGGCGGGACATCCAGGTGCAGATCGACCACATGATCGACACCCTCGCCACCTTCCGGAGCTTTTTCCGGCCCGATGCGAAACAGGAGTTCTTTTCGCTCAAGGAGGTGGTCGGGGACGTCCTGCTGCTCGCCAGAGACGACCTGCTCAAACAGACCGTCGACGTCACGGTGGAAGGAGACGATCTCGAACTATTCGGCTCGCCGAACGAATTCCGCCACCTGCTGCTGAACCTGATCTCCAACGCCAAAGACGCCTTTGTCGAAAACGGAATCCGAACACGCCGTGTCACCGTCCGCATCGACGGCAGGGAGCGCACCCTGACCTTCTGCGACAACGCCGGCGGCATCCCCGAATCGGTCATCGGCGATATTTTCAAGGCGCACGTGACAACAAAAACCGAAGGGAAAGGAACGGGGATCGGACTCTACATGAGCATGCAGATCGTCCGCAAGCACCATGCGGAACTGAGCGTCGAAAACCGAAAAGACGGGGCGTGTTTCACTGTTAGGTTCTCCGAAGAGAGTTTCCACCGGAGGGATCTCGAAAAGTAGGGCCCTGTTCCACCGATGCGTTCACTTCGTTGACGGGTGGATGCGTAAGCGTATTCCGGATTCCGTCATTCCGGGCCCGATCCGGAAGCCACCGAATGTCGAATCGCGAATGACGAATGTCGTTACGGTACGGTGAAGACACCGTACCCTACACTCCGCCGCTTCCCGGTTTCCGATTCTCGCTTTCCGGAAAAAGCCCGTCACTCTTCGAGCAGTTTCAGATCCTCTTCGTCGAACTCCTGGCGCAGCGGAATGGCGATCGCGATCAGCACCAGCACGATGCCGAAAACCAGAACGCTCAACGCCTCGTGACCCTGGAAATAGTCCGTCAGGATCGCCTTGCCGAAATCCGGTCCCATCATCGGTTTGAACAGCGGTTCGTACCAGACGGTAAAGACCAGGCCTCCCAGAATCCCGCCGATCGCGCCGACGAGGACGTCGATCCGTCCTTCGGCGATGGAAATCGGCCCCGTGCCCGGGCATTTGCCCATGATCGTCATCGAAATACCGAAGATGATTCCCCCGACGATCAGGCCGCCGAGCATGATCGGCTTGATGTGATAGTGCGCGTAGCCCGCTTCGATCAGGAAGTAAAGCCCGATGCTCGCCAGCCCGATGGCCAGAAAGAGCATTTTGGGGACGACGGTGTCGCGCAGCATCGCGAAGCCCGCGATTTTCTCGAACTTGTCGACACGGGTGTACTGGATGATCGCGCCGAAAACGACCCCGATCACGAACACGAGCCAGACCGAACCATGGGGTTCCGCCGCCACGGTCGAAAACATCGTCATGATACGGTCAAACATCCTGCGCCTCCTGCTTGTAGAAGATCCGGCCGGCGACGATCAGCGTCACCAGGACAACCCCGCCGAAGATCATCGAACTGATCGCCGTCTGCGTCATCCCGCTGAGAAAGTGGCCGCTGGTACAGCCGCCGGCCAGCCGTGCACCGATGATCATCGTGAAACCGCTGACGAAACTCCAGACCAGCCGCGACGCGACCGAGTTGTTCTTGTATTTTTTCCATGCCGTCGGAATGACCGTGATGCGAAAGCTTTTCGTCACGAAAATGGCGGTGAAGAAGCCGCCGACAAGAGCGCCGAGCAGCATCACGCCCTCCCAGGAGCCCGCATTGTGAATCTCCTTGAGATACGGATATTTCTCCGGATCGAGATCGAAAAGAATTCCCGCGAAGTAGGGAACGTAGGTCGAAGCGCCGATCGGGCGGTCCGCCCCGAAAACGGAAAAGGTGAACAGCAGCAGCAGCGCCATCAGAATGCCGCCGACCCACCAGGGAATACGTCTGATCATAATCTGTCCTTATTCATTATATTTTCAATGCCGGAATTATAATACAGATAAATCAATCTGATAAATCAAAATTATTTGAATTTTCATTCAGAGTTTTTGATCTTCCGGAAACTCTCCTATGCTATTATACAACCATGAACAATGTACTCGCCGCCGATTTCGTTCCCATTGTCGACGCCGTCGAATCCCGCCTGCTGGGCAAACGGCATGCCGCGACACTGACCCTGGCCGCCTTCTTCGCCGGGGGGCATGTGCTGCTCGAAGACATTCCCGGCGTCGGGAAAACCACTCTGGCCAAAACCTTCGCCGCCGTCATGGGCCTCGATTTCGGACGCATCCAGTTCACCAGCGACCTGCTGCCGAGCGACATCGTCGGTGTCAGCTATTTCGACCGGAAAAGCGGCGGATTCGTCCTCAAAAAGGGCCCGATATTCACCCAGTTCCTGCTCGCCGACGAGATCAACCGCTCCATGCCGAAGACCCAGTCCGCCCTGCTCGAAGCGATGGAAGAGCATCACGTCACGATCGACGGGACGAGCCACCCCCTGCCCGAACCCTTTTTCGTCATCGCGACGCAAAACCCTTTTGAAGAAGTCGGAACGTTTCCCCTGCCGCATTCGCAGCTGGACCGTTTCCTCTGCTCCTTCGGCATCGGCTATCCCGACCCGGCCTCCGAACGCGATATTCTCACAGGCACCCGGAGCGCCGCCGGAACGATCCGGCCGATGATCACTCCCGACGAACGGCGGCGCTACCGGAAACTTGTCGCCGATGTCCGCCTCGGCGAGCCTCTGCTGGATCTGCTGCAGCGCCTTATCGCTTTCACCAGAGACAGCGGCCTTTTCACCCACGGCCTTTCGACCCGCGGCGCGCTCGCGCTGACCGGAATGACCAGGGCCTGGGCCGCACTGCACGGGCGGGACTACGCCATTCCCGACGATATTCCGGCAGTCGCGGGCGAAGTCTGTGTCCACCGTCTGAACTTCAAAGAAGGCCCCACCACCGTCGAACGGATCCGCCGTGAACTTTTTTCGAACGTTCCGCCGGACGCGTAGACGGCTCCGCCGGAAGGCGACCCGCTACAGCCTGCTCGTCGTCGTCGTGCTTTTCGGACTGTTTCTCGAAGCCTACATGCACAACTTCAATCTGGTCTACATCACGCTCTTTTTCATCTTCGCCGCCGCGTTCGCCGCCGGCCCGCTCGGCATGATGAACCTCGGCAGGCTCGACGCCGCCTTCGACGGATGCGGCCGGCTGTTCGCCCGGCGACAGGGAACCTGCCGGCTGCGGATCACCAATCCCGCCCCTTCCGCGGCCTGGGGTGTCGAAGCCTGCCTCGGCGAACGGCGCATCCGCCTGCCGAAAATCGCTCCGGGAGAAACCCGACGCGCCGTTTTCGAAATCGTTCCGGAAAAACGGGGGAAAACCGTCCTCGGCGACTGCCGGCTCGAAAGCCTTTTTCCTCTCTCCACCGTCCGTTTCGTGCTGCCGGTCAGCGACCGGTGTGAAGCCCTTACCTATCCCGAACCCCGGGGCGAACCGCTGCGCAGCTTTCTGCGGCGCCGGCACGCCCCTTTCGGCGACGAACTCGATTTCGACGGCATCGTCCGTGCCGATACCGCGGTCAACGCCTCCCGGACCCACTGGCCCTCCGTCGCCAAAGGTGAACCCGCCGTGAAGGTTTTCAGGCATGAATACGTCGGCGGTACACTGCGTTTCGACTTTTTCGACAGCGGTACCCACGACGAAGCGCGACTGTCGCAGCTGACCCTCTGGGTTCTGGAGTGCGAACGCGAACGGCGGGAGTTCGAAATCGTCCTGCCTTCGCACACGATCGACAGCCGCAGGGAGACCATCGATGCGATCCTCACTCGCCTCGCACTTTACTGACCGTTTCGGCACCCTGACGGCGCTGCGGGCGCTCGACCTCGCCTATCTCGTCGTTCTGCCGCCGATTCTGCTGCTGCTCAAGGCCCCGATGCTGCTGTTCACACTGTTCGTCGGCATACTGCTGCTGACAGGAAAAAAGGGGACCCCGTCGACCCTGTCGCTGACGGCGCTGCTGGGAATCGCCGCCGTTTTTTTCTCTCTCTACGGCGCATTCAACTTCGCGGGGCTCTCCCGGCTGAAACTTTTCGTCGAACTGATGGTCTATCTTCTGCTGCTGGCGGTGGCGCTGCAGCGACTTACACGCGAAATCAATTTCTATCTGATTGTCTCGCCGATGCTGCTGCTGGCCCTTTCACTTTTCTTTTTCGATTCGGTCTGGATGCTGGGATACGTCGTTTTCGAAATCTTCATACTGCTGTGGATCATCCTCGCATACCGCATGCGTGCCTCCGCCGCCGAAAGTCTGCGCATGACAGGCATGCTTTTCGGGCTTTCCCTCCCCTGGGTGGTGCTCCTCTTTCTCTTTTTCCCCCGCATATCGTTCGAACACGCTTCCTACGGTTTCCGGGGCGACGAACTGCGGCGCACGGGTCACGACGGCAGAATGTATCTCGACAATCATGCCCTGCTTGTTCCCTCGGAGCGCATCGTCATGGAAGTGGGTTTCGGCCGGACCGTGCCGGACGATTCGCAGCTCTATTTCCGCGGCAGCGTGCTCTACCTCGACCGGGGAACCCGCTGGGAGCCGCTGCCGGAAAAAACGCCCCGGGCCTTTCAACCGGCGCGCCGGCCGTCCCTGCCGCCTTCGGACACCCTTTCCGAATTCGTCGCCTACAAGGTGTCTCTCTATCCGACCGGCAAACGATGGTTCTATCTGCTCGATCTGCCCGTCGAATCACCGGAAGGCACGCTTATCGACGCCGATTTCCAGACCACACTCGACAAACCCATCGACGAACCGCAGCATTACGAGGCCGGTTCCGCGCTCCGCTACCGGTACGGATCCGGCACCACACAGGCCGTTTTGCGGATCGCGAGCGAAGCCGACCCGGCCGTCAATCCGAAGAGTGCGGCGGTCGCACGGCAAATCCGCCGGCACTTCCCCCGAGCGGACGAACGCCTCGCCGCCGCACGGAATTTCTTCCGCGACCGGAACCTCACCTATACGCTGCGCCCCGAACCGCTCGACCTCAACCGCACCGCCGACAGTTTTCTTTTCGACAGGAGAAAAGGGTACTGCGTCCATTTCGCCGCCGCGTTCACCACCTTCGCACGGCTGTGCGGTCTCCCCGCACGGATCGTTACGGGTTACAGGGCCGACCGCGCCAACAGTGTCAAAAACTATCTCGCGGTCAAAGAACGCGATGCCCACGCCTGGACGGAAGTCTATATCGGCAAACACTGGCAGAGGATCGACCCGACGCGGACAGCGAAATTTATCGACGAAGAGAGCCTGAGGCTGCTGCGGCATCACGGAATCCTCGGCGACAGCCGTCTGACGAAAATCAACCTCTATCTGCTCTATCTGAAATACCGGGTCGAAACCTGGATTCTGAACTACAGCCACTTCCGCCAGATGCAGCTGCTTGAGCGCCTGGGACAGCACCCCGGCTTCGCGCTGAAATTTGCAGGCGCGTTCTTGCTGCTGATCCTCGTGAGCATCGTAACCGTCGTCCGGCTGCGCCGTCCGCCCTGTCCGGACGAAAGTGTCTGTCTCATAAAGCCGCTGCTGAAGAGGCTGGAAAAGCGCGGCTTCGTCCGCCGGGAAGGGGAAACCCTGCACCGCTTCCTGCGGCGCTGCCGCGAGACCTGTCGCAACGCCGAAGAACTCGACGCCGTCGACACCCTTTATCACCGCATACGGTATGGCGGAGAGAGGGAGCTTCTGCCGGATCTCCGACGAGAAATCAAATTATTTCTTCGTCGAAAGTGATAAGAGTATGCTATAATTTTGATTACTGAAACAGTCGAACGGCAGAAAGGTACGAAAATGATCCGCTATATTCTGAACAAGACCGACGATTTTATCTGCAACCGCATCAAAGACGTTTTCGAAAAAACGGAAACCCGTTTCAAAAACGAGCAGATGCCGCTGAGCATCGAAAAAGAGCTGAAAAAATTCGAAGAAGAGCCCCTGGGCTGCATCATCGGCAAGCGCGACCGTTTCGAAATCGCCGTCAAGATCAAGATCAAACTGATCATCGGTTTCTTTTTCGTGCTGGTGCCGCTGGTCGTCTTCGGCCTCGTCTCGTGGTGGTCCGACATCAACATCACCTTCGCCGTCTACGGTACGCTGCTGATCGCCCTGCTCGTTTCCAGCCGGATGGAAGAACTGGCAAAACGCTACGTACGGAACCGGAGCCTCGCCTCGGCCTGACACCGTACCGTCCGAAACGGCCGCTCTTGACAAGCGGAGCCGCTGTGCATTAGAATGCGGCCCGATCAAACAAGCCGTTTGCAAAAGCGGGACCGGACAATGATTTTATGGAATATCCACTCTATTTTCTCATCACCTATCTGCTTTCGACGCTTTTCTCGATGGCGGGAACCGGCGCCGGAATCGCGCTGATCCCCGTCCTGCATTTTCTGGGTGTGCCGTTCAACCTCGCCAAGGCGGTGGGCCTTTTCGTCGGTTTCTCGACGACCGTGACATCGACGGTCATGAATTTCAGACGCAAGGTCCTCGATATACGATTCGCCCTTCCGCTGGCGGCGGCCATGCTGCTTTTCGCCCCTCTGGGGGCGCAGCTCTCCCGCCTCGTCGATGAACAGATCATCAAGACCCTCTTTTTCCTCTTCCTGATCTTCAGTGCCACGATGATGCTGTTTTTCAGGAAAAACGCAAAGGTTCATTATCAGAGTCCCCGGGTCCTCGTTGCGGCCGGCACGGCGGTCGGACTGATCTCCGGCCTGCTCGGTGTCGGCGGAGGCAATCTGCTGCTGCCCGTTCTGATCCTGCTGGGATACGCCCCGAAAAAAGTCGCCGTTGCCGTCAGTTTCGTCGTTCCCTTCGCCGCTTTCGGCTCGTTTGTCAGTTACGCCACCTTCGTGCAGATGGATTACCCGCTTCTTCTGAGCACGACACTCGGAGCCGTCGCCGGCGGTTACACCGGCAACTATCTGATGCATTTCAGACTGACCCCTTCCCAGATAAAAAAAACCGTCGCCGTCATTTTGTACCTGCTCGCCCTCAAAATGGGCCTGACACTCTTTTAAAGGATTTTTCATGCTGATCGACTACCGCCGCATTCACGCCCCGGATATCTACAAACTGATGTCACAGACCATCGTCCCCCGGCCCATCGCCTGGGTCGTTACCGAAAACGAAGGTGTCGTCAACGCCGCACCCTTCAGCTACTTCACCGGCCTTTCCTCCAGCCCGCCGACCATGATCGTCTCCGTCGGCCACAAAAGCGACGGCACGCCCAAAGACACGCTGCGCAACCTGCGGGAAACGAAAAAATGTACCGTCTGCATCGTCACGCCGGAACAGCTCGAAGCGATGCACTTGAGTTCCAAAGAGCTTCCGCCCGACACCGGCGAGGCCGAGGCGTTCGATATCCCGCTCGAACGCCTCGTCGAAGCGTGGCCGCCGATGGTCGCAAACGTCCCCGCCGCCTTTTTCTGCGAACTCTACGGCGAAGTGGGCCTCGAAGGCAGCAAAACGATCCCGCTCGTTCTGCGCATCCGCGAACAGTTCATCGACGACCGGTTCTTCGACCCCGACACCTTCGGCATCGACTTCGAGCCCCTCGCCCGCGTCGGCAAACGCTACGCCCGTCTCGGCGCGCCTATCGATCCGCCGAAGATTCCCTGACGAGGACACCTTCGCGCACCAGACGGAAACGGTCGAAATCGGCGGCGACATGAAACGTTCCACGGTATCCCGCCGCGATCTCTTTTTCGATCTCCTCCGTCGCATGGCGTCCCGATCCGCCGTAACGGGCGCTGATATGCGTCGCGATCAGATGACGGACACCGTGTCGCTGCGCCGATTCCGCCAGCTGCCGTGCCGTCGTGTGTTCCAGTCCTCTCGTCAGCCGGTCGTAGACCGCCTGCGTGTAGGTCGCCTCGTGCACCAGCAGATCGAGCCCGTCGAGTACCTCCGCCAGAACCTCCGGTTCGGCATTGTCCCCGGCGATGACGATCCGGCGGCCGCGAACAGCGGGCAGAAGATAATCTTCAGGTCGATAGATACGGCCGCCCGACGTCACCGTTGTACCCCGTTTGAGTTCTCCGTACAGCGGCGAAGGCTCCAGGCCGTCGGCACGCAGCTTCCCTTCGTCGAGCCGGCCGGCGGCGTCGTCCTCGTGCAGATGAAAAGCGTAACTCTCGATGGAATGAACAAGCGGCAGCACCGTCACTGTAAAGCGACCCGTTCTCCAGCTCTGTCCCGCTTCGAACTCGACGATATCGAGCCGGTAGCCCAGCGACGTTTCCGACAGATCGAGGGCGCATTCGAGAAAACGGCGGATCCCCGGCGGGCCGTAAACGGTCAGCGGTCGAAAAGCGCCGTCGAGTGTTTTGGACGACAGCAGCCCCGGCAGCCCGTAATAGTGGTCGCCGTGCAGATGGCTGATGAAAACGGCAGAGAGCTTTCCCGGTGACGGAGGACTCTGCAGCAGGCGGTGCTGCGTCCCCTCCCCGCAGTCGAAGAGATACCAGCCGCGTTCCTGCTCCGGCTGCAGCGCCAGTGCCGAGACGTTGCGCTCTTTCGTCGGTTTGCCCGCACCGGTGCCCAGAAACGTCAGTCGCATTCTATCGGGCCGTTCTTTTTTCGTAAGTGCCGACCAGTTCGGCTTTCTGAAGGACATGCCCGCGCATGGCGTCGAGCACCGCGTTCTTGTCCGGAACACCGTCGAACCGCAGCCGGGTATCGAGCGCATAGAGTTTAAAGAAATAGCGGTGCCGTCCGATCGGCGGGCAGGGGCCGCCCCAGGCCGCACGACGCCAGCTGTTCCTGCCGGTTTTCGTTCCCGCCGGGAGCTTCTCTCCTTCCAGCCCGTCCGCCTTCGGCGGCAGGTTGTAAAGCACCCAGTGCACCCAGGTCATCTTCGGCGCCCGCGGATCGGGGGCGTCGGGATCGTCGACGATCAGCACCAGCGAACGGGCTTTCGGACTGACCCCGCTCCAGCGCAGCGGCGGCGGAACGTTCCGGCCTTCGCAGGTGTATTCCGCCGGAATGGCACCGCCGTTTCCGAATGCCGCGGAGACGATCGCCAGTTCCGGTGCCCCGGCAGCGAACACCACCCCCGCCCCCGCCAATAACGAGACAAATAATAATTTCACTGTCCGCATCTTCCGCTCCTTTTTGACGTATCATATCATGATATGCGCTTTCCGGCTTTCCGTATTCCACCCGAATGTCGAATGTCACAATATCGAATGTCACCGCTTTTCACCGTATAATACCGTTATGCGAAAACATCGTGGACCGGCACCCGAAGACACCCTTTTCTTCGACCCTGAAAGGATCGAAAGGCTTCGGCATGCCGTCGCCGACCTGAGCTGGCTGCTGCACCGCGACTACGCGCCCAAAGCCGCGCTGGAACTGGTCGGCAACCGCTATCAGCTCACGCAGCGTGAACGGATGGCCGTCGTTCACACCGCCTGGCACGGACACGAGCGTCGGCCGCCCGAAACCGTGGAATCGCTGAAGAACGCCCGCCTCTGCATCGACGGTTTCAACCTGCTCATCACCCTCGAAACGGCGCTCGGCGGCGGCATCGTCCTGCGCGGCATGGACGGCTGTTACCGTGACATCGCCGATATCCACGGCTCCTACAGTCTGCGGCAGGAAACGGAAAAAGCGATCGCCCTCACCGCCGAAACCCTGAAAAAGCTGGAAGTGAAAGAGGCGCACTGGCTCTTCGACCGTCCCGTTTCCAACAGCGGCCGTCTCGCCGGGCTGGTCGAGCGCATCGCCGACGAAACCGGCGTACCCATGCACGCCGAGACCGCCGACGGGGTCGACCGGAAAATCAAGGCCTGCCCCGGCGTCGCTGTCACCGCCGACTCGGACATCCTCGACAGCGGCTGCCGATGGTTCGACCTCGCCGGATGGATCATCACACACGACATCCCTGACGCTGTCGTCATCGACCTCGGAACGGGGCCCGCCCGATCCTGAACGAAAACGCCGCTTTTCCGCCGAACGAAAAGAAATGATTTTTCTCAGACCCGCCTAAGCAAGGTGTGTTAAGATTGCATCAACAAACGGCCTCCCTGGAGTGTTGGCCGTTTGCTTTCAAAGGCTTTCGAATGCCCTATCCTCTTGCACTGCTTTTCATCTTTTCCATCGTTTTCGCCGTCGCGGGCTTTGTCTATTTTTATCGTGCCTATCGCAGACGCCGGCTGCTGAAAACCCTCGAAAACCGGCCGTTCGATCCGCAATGGCGCCGGTGGCTCGAAAAAACCGTTCACTATCCGCATCTGGATCCCGCACAAAAAGAGGCCGTCGAACGCTCCATCCTGAAATTCGTCTGGACGCGCGACTTCGCGGGGATCGGCATCGAGGTGACCGAAGAGATGAAGGTCGTCGTCGCCTTTTACGCCTGTCTGATCGTGCTGGACAAAAAAGCTTTCTGTTACGAGGCGGTCGACACCGTCATGCTCTACGCCCGGGACTTCGCCGCACACCAGCATCACGAATCCGGCGGCATCGTCACCGAAGGCGTCTTCGACCTCGACGGGCAGGCCGACCCCTCGACGGTCGTGCTCTCCTGGCACGACGCCCGGCACGAGGCCACGCATCACGGCCGCGACAACGTCATCGTCCACGAATTCGCCCACCAGCTCGATTTCGCCGACGGCGTCCCCGACGGGATTCCTCCGCTGCCAAAAAGCTTTCACGAACGCTGGAAACACGTCCTCGAAGCGGATTTCCACGCGCTTCAGGAAGCCTACCTGCACGAGCACGATCCCGGAAAATACCGACTCCTCGGCGACTACGCCGCTACCGACGAAACCGAGTTCTTCGCCGTCGCCAGCGAGCGGTTTTTCATGCGGCCGCACGCGCTCAAAACCCATTTTCCGGAGCTGTTCAATCTGATGCGGGAGTTTTACGGAGTGGATCCGAGAGGGTGGGATCCTGAATAGTGAATAGTGAATAGTGAATAGTGAATAGTGAATAGTGAATAGTGAATAGTGAATAGTGAATAGTGAATAGTGAATAGTGAATAGTGAATAGTGAATAGTGAATAGTGAATA
>Ga0256843_1001626_pt1 | contig 17488 bp, 20 predicted proteins | sample AlvinellametaG_FD_191572 | JGI IMG/M metagenome (GOLD analysis project Ga0256843, IMG submission 191572) | Pompeii worm associated microbial communities from hydrothermal vent at the East Pacific Rise, Pacific Ocean - Alvinella | ecosystem: Host-associated > Annelida > Integument > Unclassified ... | reverse complement strand
AAGTATTTGTTCCAGTGTTTTGCTAAAATTGACTTTGCGTCGTATTCTCGTATCGCTTTTTGAGCCATAGAAACTCCCTATTTTGATATTTGGGGATAATTCTAGCATAAACTCATTTAATAAATATCTTTGGCTTATCTGAAGTGCGAAAATGCTTTATTTATTGTTTAATTTAGTAACATTGCCCCTATAAAGAATTTTTCCTTTGTAACTTATTGTTACATCTGCTTGTTTTTTACCGCTTAAAGGAAGTTCTAAAAGAATATACTTAGAACATTTTTCTATACCATAAAAACGTAATCTTCTTTGCATTTTATTATCTGTTCTTAAACATTTAATATTATTATTTTTAAGTGTTTGGGCTAGTTCTTTTGCAATATGCATATTATAAGCAAAGTTCTTTTTAGGATTATCTAAAATCAGATAAAGTTCCTTATTGAAAAATACGACAAGGGTATTTAATATAAGTAGTATAAATGCCAATATAAAAATTGCTCTATAACCTTTTCTATGTTCTTTAAGCCGTACCCTATATGAACTGACAAAAGTTTGTGCTGCCAAAGGCATTGCAACAATAAGATATGGTGCAAAATGTTCTATAGGCACACGTTGTCTAAAAGAGAGAACAAGAGAAAAGATAAGTGCAGTTACCGATATATACCATAATTCATCTTTTTTCGCAGTGAGATATCTTCTATAAAGCGTATAAAAGATATAGATGAAAATAACAGGAGTAAAAATAGCGCTGTAAAGACCTATAGTATCAAGAAAATGTCCTCGAGGATATCCATATACATCAAAACCATACAAATATGCATTTAATATATAAAGTCCAAAACTATAAAGTGCTTCTCTTTTATCTTTATGATGAAAATTATATATTCCTACACCCAAAAAAAGATAAGAGAAACCCCCGTCAATTAAAGAGTAGAGAAATAATAGCAGGTTTTTCCATATTAAAGGAACTCTTTTTTCAACATAAATATAAAAAAGAAGTCCAAAAATTAAAAACCCTGCGTGATTTACCATAATTGCTGAACTGACGACACCAGGAAGCAGCATAAAAGCAACCAGTAGCCAAAGTCGGTTTTTCTCTTTTGAAACATACTCCTTGGATATCAAATAAATGAGCAGTGCACTCAAAAGATGAAATATAATAAAGGGAAGACGCAGAGTAAAATCACTCTTACCTACAAGAGAGAGAAAATTATTTACAATATAGGATAAAAATGTATGTTCGTCATAGAGAAGAACTGCTTCACTTGAAGCAATAGAGACGTGAGAGGTCTCAAAACAGAGAATAAGTGCATCTATTCCAAAAAGCAGAAATAAGATGAGTCTGTATTTCATAATTTTAGAAAATTCTCAATTATCTCGTGTCCATACTCACTCATAATCGATTCTGGATGGAACTGTACGCCATAGATATCTCTATCTTTGATTTTTAGAGCCATAATCTCTTCATCATCTGTTGAGTATGCCGTTGGTTCTATCTCACTCGGGAGACTCTTTTTATCTACTATAAGCGAATGGTATCGTGTTGCTACAAACTCACGTGGAAGATCTTTAAATATCTCACAACTATCACTCTGTCTCATTGTAGATGTCTTTCCGTGCATCATATTTTTGGCACGTACAACATCTCCTCCAAAAACCTGCGCAATACTCTGATGCCCTAAACAAATACCTAAGATAGGCACTTTATCTTTAAAATGACGAATAACATCAAGCGTAACTCCCGCTTCATCAGGTGAAGCAGGTCCAGGAGAGATAATTATCTTCTGCGGATGGAGTGCTTCAATCTCTTCCACACTCATCTCATCATTTCTTATTATCTTTAAATCAGCACCTAGCTCACGACAGTATTGAACAATATTGTAAGTAAAACTATCATAATTATCTATCATTAAAATCATAGATTGATTATATCTTGATTGCTCTTTTATTTTTCTTACTCCACACTTTTAGAACGTGACTCTTCTTCCAGATTTTCTCCATTTCCAAGTAAAACAGCCATCCATCTGGTCTCTTCACTTGCTGCAAAAATTATTTTTGCCATAATTGTAAGTGGAATAGAGAGGAGCATACCGACAATACCAAGCAACCATCCCCAAAAGATTAATGATAAAAAGACAACAAGTGTAGAGAGTCCCAAACCTCTACCCATCACTTTTGGCTCTAAAACAGAGCCAATCGTGATGTTGATGACAATATAAAAGAGTGCAACTATCAACGAACTTACACCTCCAAACTGAACAAGAGTGATAAGCACTGCGGGTACGGCTGCAATAATGGAGCCGATATTTGGAATAAAGTTAAATAAAAAGGCTAAAACTCCCCATAGAAAGGCATAATCTGTTCCCATAAAAGAGAGAAATATCCAGACAACAAAACCTGTCAAAAGAGAGATAAGCGCTTTAATGACCATATAGCTTTTTATCTGCGTGAAGATTTGATTGATATGCTCCATAGTCTGCGCGTCACTATCTGCATAACGTATTTTAGCTATAAAATGTTTCGACTCCAAAAGCATAAATACCACGGTCAATATCACAACAAAACCATTGGTAAATATAGAGCCCAAGCTCTCTATAAGTGAAGTAAAAAATCGCATTAACTCTTTTGAGTTGACAAGAGAGGAGATCTCATTTACAGGGATCTCTATGCCAAAATTTGCTCCAAATTGAGAGAGCGCCTGATAATAGGCAGTTAATTTAAGAGAATATGTGTCTATATTTGCACTAAAATCATGGACAGAGTTTCCTATAAGTTTTGCAATTAGAGCCAAAAAAAGTAAAAAAACTCCCATAACAATGGTTATGGAGAGCATATCGACAATGCCTTTTGATTTGAAGAAACTATATGTAGGAGAGAGGATAATAGCAATAAAAAGCGATAACAAGAAAGGTACTACAATCGTTGCGGCAAACTTTACACCGGCAAGTACAATAACAACACTTGCCATAACAATAAAAAAATATCCCAATCGTTGCTTTTGCATCTTTTACCTCTGTATCTCTTTTTTATTTGTAAGTTGTTGTAAATAATTTGATATATTGATTAAAGAAAGTGTCACTAAAAATATTAATAAACCAGGGAAAAAACTTACCCACCAAGCTATCTCTACAACATCTTTGCCTCCGCTTAAAATTGTTCCCCAGCTTATCTGTGGTGCAACAATACCAAGACCTAAAAAACTAAGTCCAGACTCTGCAAGTATAGCACCCCCTACTCCAAAAGTGAAACTTACCAAAAAAAGAGGTGCTAAAAGAGGAGCATAGTATTTAAAGATGATTTTACTTTTCTTTACTTTAGCAATATTAAGAATTTTGATATATGGCTGTGACCTTATCTTAAAGCTCTCAGAACGAATTAGACGTGCTGTTGTCATCCATCCTGTTACAGATATAATAATGATTAAAACCAAACTAGAAGCATTAACATAGGAGACAAGTGCCAAGAGCAAGAAAAATGTAGGGAAAGTTAAAAAAAGATCCACTAACACTACAAAGCTTTTATCAACAAACCCACGAAAATATCCTGCTATAGAACCAAGAAGAAGTCCAATAAAAGAAGCAATAAAAGCACTTCCTACACCTATGATAAGTGAAGTTTGTCCACCTTCCATAAGTCGAGCCAACAGATCTCTTCCAAGCCTATCAGTTCCTAAAGGATGTACAAAGGATGGTGATAATAAAATAGCCTGACTGTCAAGTGCATAAGGACTCTCATGATAAAACAAGAGTCCAAAAAAAGAGAAAAAGAAAATAGCTCCAAGCAGAGCAATACTGATTCTCGGTAACACGTTACTGTTTAATACCCAAAAGTGTTTGCATCATCTGATCTACAGTTGTAATAACCTTTGCAGCAGCACCATAAGATGTCTGATATTTAATAAGATTTGTCATCTCCTCATCAATATTCACCTTGGAAACAGAGTTATATTCCATCTCTGTTGAATTAAACTGTGCTGTAACAGTATCATTTCTTGAAATTGCAAAGTTTGTCTCTGTTCCGACATATGTTGCCGTTATATCAAACATACCATACATTGTAGTATTGTACTCTTCATTTGCCACTTGAAAATCATAGGATTCAAACTGCTGCTGAACCATATTGAGAGCGACCCTGTTATCTCCGGCTACAGATGAGTATCCCGCATTTATTTTTGTTGGATTATCTTTTAAAGTTGTATGTAAATCAATATCTCTAGCACTACTTCCATCAAGAAAACGCCCCATACCCAATGCACCTGCAAAGTTTGTACCTGAAGAATACTCCTCATTTTCATTCAATTCATCTGCAATGGCAAAAGTATATCCATCAGCTTCAGCTTGAGGGTCAAGAGAGAATTCAACATTTACTTCACCATTTTGTGCTTGATGAAAATTATAAATTATATAATCATCTATATCGTTATTCGCATTAGAGTCAGCATTGTCATCTTTAACAGCTTTAATCTGTCCCTCAATAGAGTTTGAACCAGGATCTCCGGAAAGTGTAGTAGAGTAATCTATATCTATTTTTCTACGAGCCACTTCATTACCATCTATATCATAAACGATAATATCAAAAGCACCATTTTTTATATTAAGAGGTGAATGCACTAAAGAAGTGTCTGATGCAATATTGGTTAAATCATTAGATTCCATTCTCTTTGTTGCATTCTGTGCATAAAGATTATTAGTGCTCTCTATAAAACCTTTTGAAAAAGCATCCAAGTCACTTACAACTTTTTGTAAAACACCATCTACAGGCATTCCGCTTGTTGTATCTATAGCTCCACCTCTCAAATCAAAGATAGCACCGATTTTGCCATTTGTCACCTTCTCTTCAAAAGGTATCAATGTACCATCTTGCCTCTCATAACTTAAAGAGTAAAAACCATATTTATTATCATCACTAGATATTTTCAAAGGATGATAAGATGTTCCATCAACAAGATTAAATCCATTGACACTAAGCGTATAACTCCCTGTACGTGTATTTGAATTACTATCTATCTGCATATTAGATTCTAACTGTCCTTGATTAACTTCAGCTCCAATAAGACGAGAAAGTGTACGTTCAATAACATTTCTTTTGTCACGCAAATCATTTGCAGTATACATATCTCCAGCTTCTGCAACATCAATAGACTTGTTAATGTCAGCTAACTCTTTTGCAAGAGAATTGACTTCTTGAATATTAACAGAAAGCTGATCATTCAACTGCATTTGCAGATTTAATACATTATCTTGCGTCTCTTTAATATGAGTTGTTAAATTTTCTGTCTGCTTGGCTAAAGCTACTTTAATTGCATCATTGTCAGGATTGTCTGCAAGTGTCTGCCACATATTATAATATTCCGACATATCACTTTTAACACCAACCCCATCAATTTCTGGAAAATATGTTGATAACTCTTCAAGTGTCTGTTTTTCAAAATCACTATATTCTTTATCTGAGGACATCCCACTATATCTGGTAAATACAAAATTATCAAAGACCCGTTTAATATCTTCTATCTCTGTACCGTTACCTATATTTCCATTACGGGCAGAGAGTGGTGTAGCAGCAGAACCTATTACTCTTTGTCGCGAATATCCTTCAACTTCGGCGTTGGAAATATTATGTCCAGTAGTATTTATGCCTACTTGTGCTGCATTTAAACCACTATAGCCTATTCCAAGTGTGTTAAATATTGATGCCATCTTATACTCTCACTTCCATTATTGTAGAATCCTTAGAAGCAACTTTTTTATATCCTTGCATTTCTGTAGGTACAAGTCTTTCCAAAAATTCATTATATAAATTACTTACTACTAATACCAACTTTGCATATTCTTTATTTACTTGATGAAGTTTTGAAAGTTCTTGTTTAAAATCTTCTAATAATTTATGCTGTTCATCATTGAGAAGATCAGGTAATGCAGTATGTGGATTTGATGTCATAAGATGTGATATCTCATGGTCAATCATAGCTTTCTTTGTTTCAAAAGCTTTAAGTTTTTCTTCTTTTAAAGAGAGTCTTTCAAACTGAGGATCATGGGATGCTTCTTTAATATCTTTTATATCTTCTTGTGTAATTTCTATCAAACTACGTAAATTTTCCAAAGCATTTTGTAAGTGATGTGAAAGCATCGCATACCCCCATTCTTGTTTTGATTTAGATCAACTCATCTGCTATTTTTTCACAAAGAGCTGAAAGATCTATTTTGTATGTACCAGAAGAAATCTCTTCTTTAAGTCTCTCTATTTTGCTCGATCCACCATCTTTCGATGATATAACTTTAGCATTTGGTTTAATATCTTTTTGTTCATTCAAACTCTTTGCGTATGTACCACGCAATGTTGAACTGTTTATTCCTGAAATCATAATCTTTCCTTCTTCACTCTAAGAATATCTTTAATACAGTCATATCGACAGAATTATGATTTTTTTAACTTTATTTCACTATTTTTTCTGACTCAGATAATCATAAAGCATCTGTGAAAATCCAAAGCTCCCTGCACTTGCACGTGCGAGCTCTTCTCTATACATAGATTTATATATTTTATCTCCAGGATCTTTTTGTGAAGTAAAAAGATCTTTATCATCTTTCATAGCATTATCCAAAAGCATTTTAACTATAATAGATTCAAAAGCATCTGTTTGTTCACGCAAAGCTTTATCATCTACATCTTTATTAATTTTAGGAATATCTTTATTCTGTACAGCAAGCTGTGATTTTGCATTTAATGCATTAAGTCCATAATCCATCATATAACCTTTAAATCAGCAGAGATACTCCCTGCACTTTTCATCGCTTCTAAAATAGAGATGATATCTTTTGGGGTTGCTCCCAGTTTTTGCAACGAACGTACAAGATTTGCAACTGTTGTTGTCCCTTTTTTTGTATATATCTCGTTTTCATTGATACCTATAACAAGATTTTTATCAACACTCATCGAACCTTCCGGTTTTGAAGGTATCTGCTCTTCCACAATTTTTATTGTAATATCTCCGTGCGTCAATATAACCGGTTTGAGTTCTATATCTACACCAGCAACGATAGTTCCAGTTTTTTCATTGATAATTATTTTTTTCTTTGCTTTATAATTCATATCTATATTTTGTACTTCTGCAAGAAACTCAATCATAGAACGGTTTTTTGGACATTTAAGTTTGATACTGCGTGAATCCATTGCGACGGCAACAGGTGTTGAATAAAAAGCATTAATTGCTTTTTGAACAGCTACTGCATTTTCAAATCCAGCCTCCTTTAGAGAGAGTGTTGCATAATGCTGATGAAAAAGATCAATATTTATCTCACGCTCAATAAAACCGCCATTATATACAATACCTGTTGTCGGATGCGAGGCAGTACCTGCACCTCTTTGATTTAAACCACCTATACTTAAAGGTCCCTGCGCAAGAGCATATATCTTACCATCTACCCCTTTAAGCGGCGTCATCAAAAGTGTCCCGCCCTCCAAAGATTTAGCATCGCCAATAGAGGAAACCGTCACATCAAACTTGTCCCCTTGTCTTGCAAAAGGTTTGATTGTAGCTGTCACGACAACAGCTGCAACATTTTTTGACTTGATATCAACAGGATTCATATCAATATTCATCGCTTTGAGCATATTTGATATTGACTGAAGTGTAAACTTTGAGGTAGTTCCATCCCCCGTCTTTTTAAGACCGACAACTAATGAATAACCTATAATTTGATTCTCTCGAACCCCTACAATATTAGACACATCACTAATTTTTGTCGCATGCAAAGATGACAGACACAAGAGCATTAATAAAATATATTTCATCTTTAAACTTTTTCTCATACAGACAAACTAGCAATTCCCATTCCAATGACAATCAAGAGAGTTTTAGAAGATATTAAAACAAAAAACAATATAATTTGGTATGTTACGTAAAATTTTAATACTATTTATATTCTTTTTAACATTTAATCAATATCTTGATGCTGAAGATATAGATTCTTTGCTCTCTGGTTATGTTCAAGAATCAGATCTTTCAAACATTACAAAAATAGACAGTGCAGGGCCAGTTCAAATCTTTACAAGAGATGATCTTGAAAAAATGCAGGTAAAAAATCTTGCAGATGTTATTAATGCACTTTATGGAGTTTATCTCAACCGTTCAAATATAAATACAACAACATTTGCCCGTCCTGTAACATCAAAGATTTCTCCAACTTATACACGACTTTACATTAATGATCATGATATGAGCTCTCCTTTTTTTGGAAGTGCCTTTTTTATCTGGGGAGAAATGCCTGTCGAATATATTGATCATATTGAAGTTTATACAGCATCTTCATCTTTAGAATTTGGGAATGAAAACGGTTCAGTTATCTTTCGACTCTATACAAAAACTGCAAAAAGAGACAGCGGATCTAAATTCAGACTCTTCGCTGATACTAAAAAAAGTTTTTCAACCAATTTTTATACTGCAGATATTTTAGAAAATGGATTTAATTATTTTGCTTATGCAAATATTGACAGCTATAAAAGAGAGAAATATCACAACTATTTTAAATCAGCTCAATACACATTTAACAGCGACTACAAGGGTTATAATATATTTGCAAATCTACAATATAACAATTACTCTCTTGATATAGGACTTTATAAAAAATCTTCAGGAAATTTCATAGGGTTAAACAACTATATGGGAGTAAGCCTTCACAATACACCTTATAATGGATATTTTGATTCAAAACACGATTATATTCATCTGACCAAAAAATTGAAAAATAAAATCAAAATTCAACTCTCATTTGATGCTATTGAAACACATAGAGACTATATAGATCCAAATGGCATTAAAATAATTCACAAAACAGCTCCAATTCTCATCAAAGATTATAATGTTAAAGTTAAAGAACACGTAACCTCCGTCACAATTGAAAAACGCTTAACACTAGCCCAACATCATCTTCTTTTTGGCTCTTTTTACAAGCATAAAGCTTTTGATTATTATGGTCTTTTTTCTACTCCTGCAATTGGTGCAAAAAATGATTTTTCTAACACTCTTAATTTCTATTCACTCTATGCCGAAGACAGCTATCATTATGATCCTTCTTTCCGTTTTATCTTCTCTGTAAAAGGAGATTTTTATAGATACAAACAAAAAGTAAAACGTCAAAACAGCTATCTAACAAGAATTGGTTTTGTAAAAAAAAGCGGTCATTTCAAATACAAACTTTTTTATTCCAAAAGTTATGTAGCTCTTGCATTTTTCCAAACATACAACCCATACAACACCCCTTATAAGTCAAATCCGGACTTGGATATTCTTACTCCAAATGTTTATACAGGTGCAATTAACTATAAAAAAGAAAAAACTGAAACTACATTTGAGGTTTCACAGGGAAGAAACAAAAGTGCCTGGGTATATAACCCAAAAACAGCTGTAGGATGGAACAAAAAGAAAGAAACAGCAATTCGAACTGTCTATCAACTTAATCAAAAATATACATTCAATCCATATAATCGTATTTCAGCAACTATAAGTTATGGTCGAAATTCTTTACAACACAATGACTCACCAAAATTTGAATTTATGATGAGTAGTTTTAATACTTATAAAAAGTTTGATCTCTATACAGCTTTTACCTATAAATGTTCTTATAAGAACTATAATATAAAAATTCCAAACAGTTATGATTTAACTTCTGCATTAAAATACCATTATTCGAAAGATCTCTCTATTGGATTAAGAGGAGAAAATATTTTAAACAGAGCATATCGACAAGCCTATAAGCATTTAAACTATACTATTCCAAGTATAGATAAGAAATATTGGCTAAATTTGGAGTATCTTTTTTAAAATGAAAACAATACTGCTTTCTTTACTCTTAACATTTTCTCTTTATGCACAAAACAATACAAGTTATGAAATAAAAATTTACAATACTATTTTTGCTGCTCTGTTCCCTCATCAAAAAATTACTGTATGGAGTGACAGTAAACAAAAAAAAGAATCTTTACTAAAAGCACTCAAAAATGTTATTATAGTTAATGACATTAGAAAAGCAAAAGTTCTTTTTATTACAAAAGATGAAAATATCACAAGCAATGCAATGAAAATTGTCACTAATTATAAATTATTAAAAAGATATAAAAAAAATGTAATTTGCGGTTTTTATTGGAAAAAAGGCCGTCCAAACATCCTCTTTTTAAAACAAAATCTTCAACACTATGCACTTACTCTTCCATCATCAATGAAAAAGTATGTTGAAGAGAACCCTTAATTATAATAACTCAAAGTAGTATTTCCAAATTTTTTAGATTTTTTGAGTGCAAACTCCCCTATCTTATCATCAAGTTTCAAAGAGCTCATATGTTCAATAATAATAAGCTCTACCACCTCACGCGGCAATGATGCGATAAGTGATATCATCTTCTCGTAAATATCTTCCATTCCCTCACGGATACTAAAAGGAGGGTCAATATAAAAATAGGCCTTTGTATCTGATTTTTTCAACTTAGCTATAACTGTATCTATATTGACAAAAGTATCACCTCCAAAAACTTCACAGGCAGAGGGGTCTGTCTGTGCAATATTTGCTTTGAGTGTTTTAAGAGCCTCTCTGTCACGCTCCATAAAGTATATCTGTTTTGCACCACGACTAAGAGCTTCAAGCCCTATGGAACCGCTTCCGGAGAAGAGCTCAACAAATGTCGCATCTACAATATCAAACTGAAGTGTATTGAAAAAAGACTCCAGTACAATCGCTTTTGAAGATCGTGTTGTTGTTTTTGAAGGCAGTTGTAGTGTTTTGCCCTTATACTTCCCTGCAATAATCTTTTTTGTAAGTTTTTTGCTATTTTTCATAAAATGCTTTTACCGCCCGTAAAATATTTTCTTGATACTCCTGCGTGAGACTCTCTATACGCTTTTGTAAAATAGAGAAGTCCATAGAGTCCTCCTCTTCATAATACTCTGTATCAATAAGAGCTTTCTCTTTGGTCGTATCATCTTCATACAACTCTTTGTAACGTTTCTCTAAAGCTAAAATCAACTGCGATTTTGAAAAAGGTTTTATAAGGTCAGCCTTTGCATCACTCCCTATATAGAAACATCGCTTATCATCCAGACATACCTCATCTCTGACTATAATATCTGAACGTTTCGAAGCACTCAAATAACGTGCCAAAAAAATCTCTAATGATTTTTGTAAAAGTGGTGACTGGCACTCAACCGCAACTCTCATCTTTATCCTTTTAAATAGTACTCAAGTGAATAGCGTAAATCACTATCTAAACTCTCCAAGGAGAGCATCCATTGCAGATATGTACTCTCTTGCATCGCTATCTCTTCTATATATCTACCCTTATATTTTCCAAAAGTGAACTTCTCGAGCAGCACTTTTTCAAAACTAAGATGTGACATCTGCTCACAAGAGACCTCCTGAGCAAAATAGTCAAAAAGAAGCTTAATGATAACAGCATCACTCAATGCATGATGTGAAATCAAAGCATCTTTGATACCAACAAGACTCTTTAAAGAGTCCTCATTGCGATAAAGACGCAACTCATAGCGCAGAAACTCCAATGAAAAAATCTCAGACTCTTGAGAGAGATGTTTTGCAACACGTTGTGTATCTATAATTTTACCATGCCATATTAAACCTGCATCACGTAAAAGCTCTAAAAAAAACTCACTTCCGTGCATCACCAGGCTATTTGACTCATTATTAAAAGAGAACAGCAGCTCAAAAGGAGCACTTTTAGGCAATGAAGGTGCATCTGCTATCATCTCATTTGTAATATTGTGTATGGCAGAGGCCTCTGGAGGTATTTTTTTGCCTTCATTGACCAGACTGTACTCCTTTGTAACAAAACGCTCTTCTTCAAAACAGAGCACTCCCAATGAACAGGTCTTCTCACCTCTCTCATAACCTGTTGTCTCCATATCTAAAAAAATCAACATGAGACTACCTTGATATTTTTGCAGCGAAATGCAAGAAGGACAAAAGAGAAATAGCCTGCAACTGCTATAAAAGCATAGAGCAGATAGATATCAAGCCACGAAAAAAGAGCGGTTGTATCACGTAAGAGATAGTTCCCCACAGCAAAAAAGAGTATCATAGCCCCAACAAGCCAAATTAAAAGCATAAACCACTTTCGCCAAACCTTGACAAGGTCTCCATATCCGACATTTTCAAGATACTCATCTGCTTTTGAAGACTCTTTTGAACATACTTTGAGTACAAACATATAGCCTGCATGAGGCTGATTGAAGATATACTTCAGACTTCTAAAGAGAGCCAGCAGTAAAGAGAGATTTACAAAGATACCAAACCAAAATTTCCATATAGCAATCAATGCCGCAGATGTTGCGCTGTCAATAGGTGTGAAACCTTTGCTTATATAGAGAAGTGCTGCTGTGACTGTTGCCAGTACTGCTGCGATAAAAAGCGTACAAAAAACAAGACGCAACAGCCAAAAAATCCAAACAAGTGCATAAAATCTAGCCATCTCTTTTTCTAAAACTTCCAAGCATTGTATGATAGTGTTGTAAATTAATAAAACTCTTCTCGAAACGATAACGAATAACAAATTCTACAACACGCTCTCTAATCTCTTCATCAACTGCTTCCACTCTTCCAAAATAGGCTAACGATATATTTTTACTCTTTACAACAGCTGATTTATCATAGGATATAGCAAGTATCTGCAGATATTTTCCCTCTTTTATCTCTCCGAGCGTCTCATCTTGCAGCGATACACCAGAGAGATTAATCGCTTTAAACTCAAAAAGCTTTTCAAAATTCTCTACTTTTGCAACAATATCCAACTCTTCAAAGAGCCTCTCTAACCTTTTCATATTCTCTTTACGTGCAAGTTCATAGGAAGATATTTTATTTGTTAAATTTTTTAGCTTGTCAAGTGCCGAACTCATCTTATTTCCTACTTAATTATTAACAGTAGTATATCAAATTTAAGATATAATAACACAATTTTTTTAGATAAAGAGAAATATGGATTACTTAAAAATTAGAGGCAAATCAATCCTCAAGGGAACAATTAAAATATCTGGTGCAAAAAATGCATCACTACCACTTATTGCTATGACAATATTGGCAAAGAGCAGTGTCGTTATTAATAACCTGCCAAATGTTGCAGATATAAAAACACTTCTAAAATTACTCTCAAATCTTGGATCATCCTATGAATTTGAAGATGAAAAGGCTATAGTTGATACATCCCATATGCGTGAGACAAAAGCAACCTATGATATTGTCAAGACTATGCGTGCTTCCATTCTTGTTTTGGGACCTATTCTTACACGCTTTGGACATTGCGAGGTCTCACTTCCGGGGGGATGTGCCATTGGACAGCGTCCTATAGACCTTCATCTCAAAGCATTAGAACAGATGGGTGCAGAGATAAATATAAAGGCTGGTTATATTGAAGCCCGCGCACCAGAAGGCTTACAGGGGTGTGAGATTATCTTTGATAAGATTACCGTTACAGGAACGGCAAATATCTTAATGGCAGCGGCCCTTGCCAAAGGGGAGACTACCATTATTAATGCAGCCCGTGAGCCAGAAGTTGTACAACTCTGTGAAATACTCAATGCAAGCGGCGTTACAATAGAGGGTATTGGTACGGCTATTTTAAAAATTCACGGAACAGATGGAAAACTTCTCGATATTGAGCCTTTTTCAATCATTCCAGACAGAATTGAGGCCGGTACCTATCTCTGTGCAGGTGCTATCTCACAATCTACACTCACACTCACAAATGTTGAAGCTGATCATCTAGGCTCGGTTATTGCCAAACTTGAAGAGATGGGCTTTACTTTTGATATTGACAACACAAACATTACCATTCATCCTGCTAAGCGTATTAAACCCGTAAGAATTGTTACACAAGAGTATCCTGCTTTTCCTACCGATATGCAGGCACAGTTTATGGCACTTGCAACACAGGCAGAAGGAGTCTCAATTATAGAAGAGAGACTCTTTGAAAATAGATTTATGCACGTAAGTGAGCTCCAACGTATGGGAGCAGACATCTCTCTTAATGGCCATACTGCGACAGTCAATGGAAAGACAGAACTAAGTGGTGCAGATGTAATGGCAACCGATTTAAGAGCGTCAAGTGCGCTTGTTCTGGCTGCTTTGGTTGCTGAGGGTGAAACAAATGTACATCGTATCTACCATCTTGACCGTGGTTATGATGCACTTGAGAAAAAACTCAAAAATGTTGGAGTAAGCGTTGAGAGGTTAAAAGAGGGACTCTAATCCCCCTCAAAGATTATCATCTCATAGATACTCTTCTTTGTAACGAGCGCTTTATCCGGTGAAACAGAACGGGAGTTTTTAGCCACCTCTACCTCGTGGCGCAGCTCCGCAATCTCTCTCTCCATCTTATCTACATTCTCTTTAAGGCGTAAAATAATATCTACTCCTGCCAGATTTACACCAAGCTCACGTGTCAAACGCAAAATAAGCTTGATTCTGTCTATATCACGCTGAGAGTAGAGACGGATTCTACCGTTTGAGCGAGAAGGTGTTATAAGGTTTTCTCTCTCATACTGACGCAATGTCTGCGGATGAATATCTAATATCTTTGAGACAATACTGATTAAATATACCGGTTCATCATAATGGTGCATCTTCTCTCTCCTTTTTTATATTTTCTTTGGTAGTTTCTCTTTCATCAACTCTACCAGTTCTTTATCCAAATCCTCTACTTTTGGATTGATAATATTTGCTTTTAAGTACAGATCCCCTCTCTGTTTTGTTTTTCTATTCATCACACCCATCTCTTTAACACGGAAACGCTGTCCGTTTTTCGTATTTTGAGGAATTTTGAGTTTTATCTCTTTCTCAAGCGTCTGAATTGCGATTTTATCTCCAAAGAGTGCTGCATAGAGTGGTACATCAATAGTTTTTACCAAATCATCACCCTCACGCTCATAATCAGGAGACGGTGCAACCGTTATTTTTAAGAACAGATCCCCTGCTCTGCCGTTTTGTGCGTGACCTTTTCCTCTCACGCGTAACTTCTCGCCTGTTTTTACACCTGCAGGTATCTTAATGTCAAAACGCTCTCCATTAACTGAGACAGAGTGTGTCCCGCCAAGAATTGCCACATTAAACGGAATAGTTACCTTCGCCTCAATATCAAGATTTGGTTCTTGATGGAAACCTCCGGCACTGCCAAAACCGCCAAAGCCGCCATCAAATCCACCTGAAGAGTAGCTTTGGCGACCTCCGCTGCTAAATCCGCCAAAACCGCCCCCGCCTGAGAACATTTGACGCAAAATCTCATCCAAATCAACATTTCCGCCTTGAGCTCGTGAGAAGTCATGAAAGTTTTGACCACCAAACATTGAGTCTCCAAACTGGTCATACTGTGCTTTTTTCTCTTTGTCACTTAAAATCTCATAAGCAGCATTTATCTCTTTGAACTTCTCTTCACAATCTGCCTCTTTACAGATATCGGGATGATATTTTCTTGCTAATTTTCTATACGCTTTTTTAATCTCTGATTCACTTGCGTTTTCTGATACTTGTAATGTTTCATATAATGATTTTGCCATATTTTTATCCTTACCAATAGTTGTTAAATTTTTTAATTAGTGAAATTATATCATAAGAGTTGAGTCTATGTCAATCAACTTAAATAACTTCTCTAGAGATGTAGCCTAGATAGAATGCAAAAATATTTTTTAAGAAGAAAAAGTATGAAGATGGTGGAGTCAAGGGGGCTCGAACCCCTGACCTATACGCTGCCAGCGTATCGCTCTCCCAGCTGAGCTATGACCCCAAGAAGATTAAAATTATATAAAAAAGTTTATAAGAAGAGCCTAAACTCTTCTTATGATATTTTAGTGTAAGAAGTGACGCACTTCTGAGAAATAGAGGCTCATACCGTGCTCATCAGCAGCAGCAATAACTTCATCATCACGAATACTTCCGCCAGGCTCAATAACATTTTTTACACCGGCTTCAGCCGCTGCATCTATAGAGTCTCTAAATGGGAAGAAAGCTTCACTTGCAAGTGCTGCACCTGTAACATCAAGACCCATCTCTTTAGCTTTTTTAAGCGCACATTGAGCAGCATCAACGCGAGATGTCATACCCATACCAACAGCTACCATAGCTGCATCTTTTACATAGACAACACAGTTAGATTTTGTAAGACTTGCAACTTTATATGCAATCTCCAAATCTTTCATCTCTGCTTGAGTTGCTACATTTTTAGAGACAAGTTTTGCATTTTTCACTTCATCATCATTGACTTTATCAGCATCTTGGAAAACAAATCCGCCATCAATGTGTTTGAAATCTTTTTTATCATTTGCAAGTACAAGTTTGTCACTTCCCATCTCAAAAAGCTTAATACGCTTCTTCGCAGCAAATACTTCTTGTGCTTCAGGAGTAATACGCCCTGCAATAACAACTTCTAAGAAAATCTCATTCATCTTCTCAGCAAGCTCACGTGTCACAACACCATTAACAGCTACAACACCGCCAAATGCAGAAACAGGGTCACATTTAAGTGCTTCTGTATAAGCATCTATCAAATTCTCACGAATAGCAAATCCACAAGGGTTTCCGTGTTTTGTGATACATACAGCATTGTCATCACCAAATGCAGAAGCGATTTTTATAGCACCGTTTAGGTCATTTAAGTTGTTAAAACTTGCTTCACCTTTGAGTGTTTTAAAGTTATTGCTAAAGTGCTTGTCAAACTCATAAAGTGCACCTTTTTGGTGTGGGTTCTCACCATAGCGAGTATCCATTACCTTCTCACCTACGATGAATTGTTTCTCACCAAAACCTTCATTAAAACGCTCATTCATATAATTTGCAATCATAGAGTCATACGCAGCAGTATGCTCGTATGCTTTTATCATATAGCCACGACGAAACTCTTTTGTATTTTTCTCATTCTCGATAGCATCGATTACTTCTGCATAATCTTCAACATTTGTAACAATGATTACAGAGTCAAAGTTCTTCGCAGCTGAGCGAACCATAGCCGGTCCGCCAATGTCAATGTTTTCAATAATCTCATCAAAATCATCAGTCTTCTCAATAGTCGCTTTAAACGGATAGAGATTTACACATACCAAATCAATAGCTTCAACACCAAGCTCTTTTGCCTGGTCTAAGTGGCTCTGTTTGTCACGACGATGCAAAATCCCACCATGAACATAAGGATTAAGCGTCTTAACACGCCCCTCAAAACACTCAGGAAACTTTGTTACCTCATCTATCTCAATCGCCTCTACACCGCTCTCACGCAAAAGCTTGTATGTACCACCTGTTGAGATAATCTCATAACCGTTCTTTACAAGTGATTTACAAAAATCTACAACACCTGTTTTGTCACTTACGCTGACTAATGCTCTTTTTTTCATCTTGAACCTTGATTTAAAATATTGTTGCAATTTTATCTAAATTGAGTTTAGAAGATGTTAAACTAAGAAAAACTCTTCAGGAGAGAAGATGGAAAATATAGCTATTTTATGCTC
>Ga0256843_1001625_pt1 | contig 17517 bp, 17 predicted proteins | sample AlvinellametaG_FD_191572 | JGI IMG/M metagenome (GOLD analysis project Ga0256843, IMG submission 191572) | Pompeii worm associated microbial communities from hydrothermal vent at the East Pacific Rise, Pacific Ocean - Alvinella | ecosystem: Host-associated > Annelida > Integument > Unclassified ... | reverse complement strand
CATAACAGAGGTTGCTCCTTTATCTTTTAGAGCTTTAGCAGCCTTTACCATGGTCCCAGCTGTATCTATCATATCATCTATAATAATTACATCTTTCCCCTTAACATCTCCAATAATATTCATAACCTCAGACTCATTTGCCCTCTCTCTTCTTTTATCTACAATTACCATATCAAGCCCAAGACTCTTTGCAAAATATCTAGCCCTAGCTACTCCTCCAATATCTGGACTAGCTACTATTGGATTTTTTAGATTTTTGGATTTTACATAATCATTAAACAGAATTGCTCCATATAGATTATCTACTGGAATATCAAAAAACCCTTGAATTTGAGAAGCGTGTAAATCTACTGTTACTACTCTTGTAATCCCTGCTGTCTCCATTAGGTTTGCTACCAATTTTGCAGAGATTGGAACTCTAGGCTCAGCTTTTCTATCTTGTCTAGCATACCCATAATATGGCACAACTGCTGTAATTGATTTTGCAGATGACCTCTTTAGAGCATCTACCATAATTAGAAGCTCCATAAGGTTTGCATTTGCTGGTGCTGATGTTGGCTGGATTATAAATACATCTTTTCCTCTTACACTCTCTTTTATCTTAATGCTTATCTCTCCATCTGAAAATCTAGTAATATTTGCTGATGAGAGAGGCTGATCTAAATATTCTGAAATCTCTTCTGATAACTCTCTATTTGCAGTTCCTGAAAAAAGCATATATCCTGTCATTTTATTCCCTTAATAAAGTATTTGGAAATTTTATCTTTATTTTTATAATATGGAGATAAGATTTTAAATTTAAAGGATTTAGAGATTGATTTTTAATATATTTATATTTATATTTGGAGCATTAGTTGGATGGTATATACATATATACTCCACATATCTACAAGTGCCACAAAAAATTATTATAGAAAAAAATATTACAAAAACTAAAGTGGTATATAAAGAGTGTAAAGAGTTAAAAAAAATAGAAAGAAATATAAAAATAGCTACAAAAAAGAGACCAAGTTTTAAAGAAATACTAAATAGTGATTTTCAAAAAGCCCTAGAGTTATATACTCTAGCAGATGAGGAACAAAAAAATATTTATAGAACTATTTTAGAAGAGTATTTTAAAAATAGTCCACGAGATGAAGAGTTAATCCAAAAAATTCAAAAGATAATAGATGAAGAAGCAAATCCAGAAAGATTTCTACTAATTCTATCAAAAGTTTATATAGATATGGATAAACTAGATAGTGCAATTGAGATATTACTAGAACTCCAAGGCATATTGAATATAGAAAAATATCTCTCAAATACGATAGATAAATATATAAATAGACTCTTAAAAAATAAACAGTATTCAAAACTTATATCCTTTTTAGAGGAGATTATAAACCAAGATATAGATACTCAAAAATACACAATAGAACTCTCTAAAGTCTATTTAAAATTAGAGTATTATCAAAAAGCTACAGAAATCATTAAAGATAATATAGATGAGGACTCAATATATTATAAAAGAGCCCAAAATATATTAAAAAAGATAAAGGAGAATCCAAATAATAGGTATCGATATAAAATTCCTCTTATTAAAATTGGAAAAAATCAGTATGGAGTAGATGCTAGAATAAATGATATTCCAATAAGGCTTCTAATAGATACAGGTGCAACTCTTACTCTAATTGATAGTAGTTTTATAGCATCTAATAATATATCAAAAGATATTATCTTAAATACAGCAGGAGGCTTAATTGTAGCAAATAGTGCATTTGTAGATTTAGAAATAGATAAAATAGTGTTTAACAACTTTAAAATAACTACTACTCCATTCTCTCAACATGGTATAAATGGACTACTAGGAATGGATTTTTTTATGAATTTTGATTTTAAAATTGACCAAGATGATAAATATCTATACTTAAAAGAGAAACCATAAATCAAATAACCTTTTTAGGTGCATCTAACATAAACATAGCCTTTAACATATATTTAACTGTATATTTGAGTTCCCAGAAAGAGATATAACTAAATACTAAAAAGAGAATTAAAAGTTCAATCATATAAACATTAAAGACTCCAGCTATTATAATATCAAAAACCTTACTAGTAATAAAACCAACTATAAAAACTAAGAGTAGTGTTCTAATTGTATCAAATACAATATCTACTGCCCCCTCTTGTGGACTTGTATACTCTATTGCCTCTGATGCTGTAGTTGCTGCTTCGCTATAGTATATAAAAGAGCCAAGTAGTATGCCAAATGCACCCAACATATACCCTTTTAATCCATATTTAAATAGAAAATATCCCATTACCAAGAAAAATAGGGCAGTAATTATTCCAATTATTAATCTCAAACTTCAACCCTCAATCTAACTTTTAAATATATTATAACATATAATCTCAATTATAAATATTAAATATAACCCTTTTTAAAAAGATAAAATCTATAAGCTGATAGAGCCAATTGAAATATTAAAATACCTGTCAAATCGGCATACACATCAGCCACAGAGGATTCTCTATATGGTAAAAACATCTGAACTACTTCAATTAATATCCCAAAAAATAGAAGTATAAATATATTTCTTACTCTATGTTTAATTGTAGAAGAGGCCTTATTTAAAAGAAAAGAGAGAGTAAAAAATGCAAATATATGTTTAATCTTATCTGCATAATCTACATCTAACTCTACTCCATCATTAGGCACAACAGCCAATATAAAAATTACTCCTGCTGTAAAGAAAAATAGCTTTTTATATGTATCTTTAGTTAGTTTTATCATCTCTCTTTGCCAATAGTTCAATAATTCTACAAACAGTTCTAACCCCAACACCACTAGCACCACTAGGGTTCTCTCCCCACTCATGCTCTACAAATGCTGGACCTGCTATATCAATATGAGCCCACTTATCTCTATTTTCCTCTTCTAAAAACTCACTCAAAAACAGCCCTGCTGTAATTGCTCCACCATATCTTGTATTTGATATATTACAAATATCAGCAATATTAGACTTTAGACTCTTTTTTAGGTATCGGTTAAAATCTAGCTTAGTAGCAAACTCTCCACCTCTTTTTGAGGCTTGAATAACCATATCTTTAACCTCATCATTAAATCCCATAACAGTAGAAGTATAATTTCCAACAGCTACCACACTAGCACCAGTTAGAGTGGCTAAATCAAATATATAATCAGCTTTTACCTCTTGTTGAGCAAAACATAATACATCAGCTAAAACTAAACGCCCCTCTGCATCTGTATTTCTAACCTCAATAGTTTTCCCATTTTTAGCTACTAATACATCATCTGGTTTATAGGCATTCCCACCAATCATATTCTCAACTGCTCCAATAAAGCCATGAACTTCTACTGGAAGATTTAACTTAGAGATAGCCTTCATAACCCCTAAAACTGCACTAGCCCCGCTCTTATCTAACTTCATAGTAACCATAAAATCTGATGGCTTTAGGCTAAGTCCTCCACTATCATAAGTTAACCCCTTTCCAATAAGAGAGATAACAGCTTTTGGATTTTTTGGCTTATAGCTTAGGTGAATTACTCTTGGTTTATGAACTGAAGCTCTTGAGACTGCTAGGAGTGCATTCATATTCTCTTTTTTAATATCTTTTACATTTAAAACTCTACACTCTAAATTACCCTTCTTAGCAATCTTCTTTGCTACTTTTGCCATAGTCTTAGGGTAAAAATCATCTGGAGGAGTATTTACAATATCTCTAGTAAAATTTACAGCCTCTGCTATAATTTTTGATTTTTCTAAAGCATCAGCACAACTCTCCATATTCAACTCAAATTCTCTATAATCCTCTAGTGATATAATAATCTCTTTTAAATGAGTCTTACTCTTTTGGCTTTTATATTTTTCAAAACTATAAAATCCTAAAAGAAAGCCCTCAACCATTCCTCTTAAAACTGCTGTGCATTTTGGGTGGTTCATATATGAAGCAATTTTTAAATTTTTATACTTTAGAGTTCTAACTCTTCTTGCTAAAACCCCAATAGCACTTCTCATATTCTCCCCACCAATAGACTCAATTCCTACATAGACTCTATCTCTCTCTGCTAAGTAACAGACTTCGTCTTGCTCACCTTTAAACTCTAGCTTTTCTAAAAGCTCTCTATCTTTTACAAATCTATGCTCTAAATCTTTTCCAACTACTACAATAACCTCTAAATCTGCTTCTATATCATTTATCTTTTTTTCTGTTAAACTAAATTTCACTATATCTCCTTATTCAAACTTATCTTTTAAAATATCTTTTGCCTGTATCATATCTTTATCACCTCTTCCAGAGAGATTTACTAAGATAATTTTTCCATCTATATCTTTTAACTTCTTTAGGTATGCAATAGCATGAGAGGACTCAAAAGCTGGAATAATCCCCTCCTTTTGAGAGAGCCACACAAACCCATCAATAGCCTCATCATCTGTAATATAGTCATACTTTACCACACCCATATCTTTTAAAAATGCGTGTTCTGGACCAATACCAGGGTAGTCTAGTCCTGCACTAATTGAGTGAGCCTCTAGGATTTGTCCATCTTCATCTTGTAATAAATAGCTGAGCTGACCATGTAGCACTCCAGCAGAACCCTTTAGAAGTGAACAGCCATGTTTTTTATCAATTCCTAAACCTCCAGCCTCAATTCCTATACACTCTGTATCTTTTTCTTCTAGGAAGTGGTTAAAAATCCCTAAAGCATTTGAACCCCCACCAATACAAGCAATAACCTTATCTGGAAGTCTCCCCTCTACCTCTTTTAGTTGAGCTTTTGCTTCCCAACCAATAATTGATTGAATATCTCTTATCATCATAGGGTATGGGTGAGGTCCTGCTACTGTTCCTATAATATAAAAGGTATCTCTAGCGTGAGTTACCCAGTGGCGAATTGCCTCATTCATAGCATCTTTTAGAGTTCTACTTCCACTTTTGACTGAGTGAACTTTAGCTCCTAAGAGCTTCATTCTAAATACATTTAACTCTTGTCTTTTTACATCCTTTTCACCCATAAATATCTCACACTCAAGCCCAAAAAGAGAGGCAACTGTAGCAGTAGCTACTCCGTGTTGCCCAGCACCAGTTTCTGCAATAACTTTCTTCTTTCCCATTTTTTTAGCTAAAATAGCTTGGGCTACTGTATGGTTTATCTTATGTGCTCCTGTGTGGTTTAAATCTTCTCTTTTTAAATAGACTTTTGCATTTAATTCTTTGGAGATATTAGAGGCAAAATATAGAGCAGATGGACGCCCCACATAATTTTTATAGTAATAATCAACTTCACTCCAAAAACTCTTATCAAATCTAACTCTGCTATAGGCATCATTTAACTCTTCTAATATGGGCATTAATGTCTCTGGGACAAATCTGCCTCCAAACTTTCCAAAATGTCCATTTTCATCTGGATCATAAGGGCTTCTTTTTGGTATATATATCTCTTCCATTACAATTACACTTCTTTTAAAAAATTTTGGAAATTATAACTTATGGGGGCTTATAGGAGAAAAATAGAGATAAGTATATATATCTCTATTTTAGAAAATATTAATCAACAAAACTTGCCAAATCATTTTTGACAGATAAAATATCTATGTATGGTTGAATCTCATCTTCTGTAATTTCAAAGGCATTAACAAAAGAGAAAAATAGCTCTTGTTCTTCCTCCTCTGCTGTTCCATCTGAAAGTAAAATATCAATTAGGTTTGCTAAAACTGTAAATTTTTGATCTCTTGTTAAAATCTTATTTGCCTCTTTTTGAAACTCCTCTAAGCCTTGCTTCTTAGAGTATTTAGCAGATAGTCTAATTAACTCATCTGCATCACCTATAGCATGGAGCTTTGTAGCCAAATAGTTTAACTCTTCATCACTTATCTCTCCATCAGCTGACATCATATATATCATGCTTGTTGCTAATGCAATTGCTGGTGTAAGTTTAACATCAGATGAAAATCTATCAAAAAAACCCATCTATCTCTCCAATATTTTTTTTAAGATGAGATTATAACAAATTATTTCACATTTTAATAGTTTTTTTAACAAAAAAGAGCATACTGTTACATATTTTCACTACTATTTTACAACTACTCTATCTCTTCCACCCTCTTTTGCCTCATATAGAGCCTCATCTGCTCTTTGAAAGATATCCCTTTCAATATCATTTGTTCTAAACTGGGTAACTCCAAAACTACAAGTAACTCTTCCAACCTCTGGAAAAGTATACTGTTTTATCTCTTCACGTAAAATATTTGCAATTTTTTTAGCCTCTTCTTTTGTAGTCGCCTGTAATAAAATAATAAACTCCTCGCCTCCCCATCTACTAAAAATCGAGTTCTTTCTCATATTTCTCTCTTTTAATACAGATTTTACAATGGAAGTCAGCTCTATTAATACTCTATCTCCAATATTATGTCCATAATTATCATTTATAGATTTAAAATGATCAATATCAAATATTATAATTGAAAACTTCTCATTAAAAGAGGAGGCTCTATTTACATAAGTTTCAAACATCTCTTTAAATTTGACTCTACTATATATATTGGTTAGAGGATCATAATCTGCTAATTTTCTTATCATATCCTTATCACTCTCTAATTTAGTGATATTTGTAAATATTAAAAGATAATTATCACCTCTTAATTTACTTACTTGAATATAAAAATAGTAATCCATTCTCCTATCTAGTGGAGTTTTTATTTTAACCTTTGCTAGTTTTGCTTTTGTATTATATATCTTCTCTAACCAATGTTTTCCATGGCTATATCTGGTAACACAATTATCCTCTTCTAAAAATAGCCTATTTATACTTTTAATCTCTCTTTGAAAATCCTCAATAGTATCAAAACCAAAAAATTTAAGTCCTGCTCTATTAATAAAGAGTGTTTTATCATTTGTAGCAATAATTGCTATATTTGTCTGCAGATTTAAAAAATCACCTATACAATTTTTAGATTTTTTTAAAAGATATATAGATAAAAAAAAGAGAGAAAGGCAGATAAATATGGCAACTGCTACTAAATACTCCATAACCAATCTTCTTTTATGAAAGCTTTTCTATCATCTCTTTTGCATCTTTTATTGAAGAGTCTAGCTCATAGGCTCTTTTATAATTTTCTAAAGCCTCTTTTAAATTTCCAATATCATAAAGAGTATTAGCGTAGTTAAAGTAGTGAGGTGCATAAGTCTTATCCAGCTCAATAGCCTTTTTGTGATACTCAATAGCCTTTTTACTATCACCTAATTTATGTAAAATATTTGCCAAAGAGCTATAGGCTAAATCCTCATCTGGATATAGAGATACTATTTTTTCATAAACCTCTTTTGCCTCATCTAATCTATTTAGATTTATTAATGTATATCCATATTTTAAAAGCAAATCTCTATTATCTTTATCTAAAATCAATGCACTAGATAACGCCTTATCTGCCTCTTTATAATCACCAGATTCTAATGCATTCTCAGCTATTGCACTCAACTCCTCTACTCTTGTAAGTTTTGGTGGCGGAGTCTTAAAGTTCTTATCAACTTGAGTGATAGTGCCTATATATTCATCATCTCTCTTTGCCTCAAAATCTATACCTCTTTTAGGATATGATCCAGAAAATAGCTGTTTAAAAAACATATAAAAGATAAGAAAAGAAATTATCAATAATATTATTTGAAATAAACTCATGGTCTCTCCCAATTTTGATAAGTGAAATAATATGACATTCCACCTTAAGAAGAGACCTTTTTTAAAAAGTTTAATTAATATTTACAACAACTTCACCATCTTTTACATCAAACTCTACACTATCACCCTCTTTAACTCTATCTTGTAGTATCAACTCAGCCAATCTATCTTCAACTACATCATATAGAGCTCTCTTTAGTGGTCTAGCCCCGTAAACTGGGTCAAATCCAGCCTCAGCAATATACTCTTTTGCTTTTTGAGTTAGAGTCACTTTTATATCTCTCTCTTTTAATTTTGCTTGAATATCTCTAAATAGAATATCAACGATTTTTGTAATAGCATCTTTATCCAATGGATTAAATATTACAATATCATCTAGTCTATTTAAAAATTCAGGCTTAAAATATTTTTTTAATTCATCATTTACAGCCTTTTCTCTATCAACTGGATCTCTAAACTCCATTATCTTATCGCTTGCAATATTTGAAGTCATAATGATAATGGTGTTTTTAAAATCAACCGTTACACCCTTATTATCAGTAAGTCTTCCATCATCTAATACTTGAAGTAGAGTATTAAATACATCTGGATGAGCCTTTTCTATCTCATCAAATAGAACTACAGAGTATGGTCTTCTTCTTACAGCCTCAGTTAGCTGTCCACCCTCATCATATCCAACATACCCAGGAGGTGCTCCAACAAGTCTTGAGACTGCATGTTTTTCCATATATTCACTCATATCAATTCTAATTAGAGACTTCTCTGTATCAAATAGAAATTTTGCTAGAGTTTTTGCTACTTGAGTCTTACCAACTCCAGTTGGTCCTAAAAACATAAAGCTTCCAATTGGTCTATTTGAGTCACTAAGTCCTGCTTTATTTCTCTTAATTGCACGAGAGACAGCTTTAATAGCCTCATCTTGTCCTACAACTTCCTCTTTTAAGATATTTTCAATATTTAATATCTTCTCTTTTTCGCTTTGTAGCATCTTATTTACAGGAATTCCAGTCCAACGGCTAATAATAGATGCAATCATCTCCTCATCAACAGAGTTTTTAAGCAGAGTTCCCTCTTTTTGCATTCTAGCCCATTTTTCTTCTAGCTCTTTTAACTTCTTCTCTTCTGCTGGAATTAGTCCATATCTAATCTCTGCAACTTTAGAGAGGTCCCCAGCTCTTTCTGCATTTGCTGCTTGAATTTTTAGCTCTTCAATTTTTGCTTTAACTTGTGCTATCTCATTAAATACAGCCTTCTCATTTTCAAACTGGCTCTCTAGTGCCATCTTTTTCTCTTTGAGGTCTGCTATCTCTTTTTCAATCTCTTCTAATCTTGCCTTATTTTTATCGCTCTCTTCCATTAAAAGAGCCTCTTTTTCAACCTCAAGTGCAGAAAGCTCTCTTTTTATCTTAGCAAGTTCAGCAGGCTCGCTCTCTATTTGCATTTTAAGTTCGGCTGCAGCTTCATCTATTAGGTCTATTGCTTTATCTGGAAGATATCTATCTGTAATATATCTATCACTAAGTTTTGCTGCTGCTACTAATGCACTATCCATAATAGTTACATTATGGTGAGCCTCTAGTCTCTCTTTAATTCCTCTTAAAATTCTTAATGCCTCATTTATGCTTGGCTCTTCAACTTTTACAGGCTGAAATCTTCTCTGAAGTGCTGCATCTTTTTCGAAATATTTTCTATACTCTTTTAGAGTTGTAGCTCCAATTGTGTGAAGTTCTCCTCTAGCTAGAGCTGGTTTTAAGATATTTGCAGCATCCATACTACCTTCACTAGCACCAGCTCCAACTATTGTATGAATTTCATCTATAAAGAGAATAATATTTCCAGCCTTTTTAACTTCATCAACTACAGCCTTTAATCTATCCTCAAACTCTCCTCTATATTTAGCACCAGCAATAAGTCGGCTCATATCAAGACTAATTACTCTTCTATTTTGAAGACTAAGTGGCACCTCTTTATTTACAATTCTCTGAGCTAACCCTTCGACTATTGCAGTCTTCCCAGTTCCTGGTTCTCCAATTAAAATTGGGTTATTCTTAGTCTTTCTAATTAAAATTTGCATAACCCTTTGTATCTCTTCATCTCTTCCAATTACAGGATCAAGTTCTCCATCTAGTGCCTTTTTATTTAAATCAATCCCATACTGCTCTAGAGCTTCTAGAGCCTCATCTGCTGTTTGAGAATCTATCTTTTTATCTCCACGAATAGCCTCTAGAGTCTTTTTTAGCTCCGTTAAATCTAAATATTTACCAAGGGTCTCTTTGAAAAAAGAAGAGTCAATATTTGCAATAATCCAAGCATCAACAGATAGATAACTATCTCCATTTGCAGCCATTACTCCTTCTGCTTGTTGCAAAGAAGAGATAGTATTTTGAGATAATCTGATTGTCTCTTTTGTAACACTTGAGACCTTTGGTAATCTATTTACAGCACTCTTTACTTCAAGCTCTATTGCAGCTTTATCTGCATTCATCTTATTTAAAGCCTGATTTAGAAGTGAGCTTGTATTTGTAAGCAGTGCCCATAAAATATGTAATGGTTCAACTTCTGGATTTTTATTGTGTAGTGCTAAAGATAGAGCGGACTCTAAAGATGCACTCATCTGATGGGTAAGTTTTTCCAATATACTCATATTAATTCCTTTTTTTAATAATCTTTATTCTGGGCGTATTATACATCTTTAGTCACTTATTGTCAAGGTTATTTGACAAATTTAAATATAAAATTGCAAAATATTAACATAATAGATGCTTATTAGAGAACTTTTAGTATTATTTGAATAAAATACAACTTAAAATAATGATAGGATATGAGTAATAATATAATGATTAAGAGAGATAAAAAAGCTATACTTTTTGGTTTTCTATCAACAGTTACTGCATCTATTTTAATGGTAAGTAGCGTAAAAGCAGATAGTCTCAAAAGAGACACCTCTAGCGAGAAATTAGAAGCATATTTAAAATTTACAAGAATAGTAAAAATAATAGAAGAGCAGTATGTTGATGAGCTAAATACAAGTGAAATCATTGATAAAGCTTTAAAAGGTTTACTCTCCAATCTGGACGCACACTCATCTTTTATGGACGCAAAAGAGTCAAAAGAGTTACAAGTGCAAACAAATGGAGAGTTTGGTGGACTTGGAATTAGTGTAGGTATGAAAGATGGAGCCCTAACTGTTATTGCCCCAATAGAGGGAACTCCAGCAGATAAAGCTGGATTAAAAGCTAATGATATAATTTTAAAAATTGATGATCAAGCAACTATTGGAATGACAATTGATAAAGCAGTCTCACTAATGAGGGGAAAACCAGGGACTCCAATAAAATTAACTGTTATTAGAAAAGGTGAGATGAAGCCTTTAGTATTTAATATAATCAGAGATATTATAGAGATAAAATCGGTCTATACAAAGAGAATTGGAGATAATATTTTATACTTGAGGGTTACATCATTTGACCAGAAAGTTGTCTCTAGCATGAAAAAGGCAATAAAAGCTCACCCAAAAACAAAAGGAATAATAATTGATCTTAGAAATAACCCAGGGGGATTGCTAAACCAAGCAATTGGTGTAGTTGATATGTTTATTGACCATGGGATTATTGTAAGCCAAAAGGGAAGAGTTGCTAGTGAAAATATTGTATATAATGCTAGAAAAAAGGGAAGCGATACCAAAACCCCTCTAGTTGTGTTGGTAAATGATGGGAGTGCTAGTGCAAGTGAGATTGTATCTGGCTCTCTCCAAGACCACAAAAGAGCAATTATTGTAGGAACAAAGACATTTGGAAAAGGTTCAGTTCAAGTTGTAATGCCTGTTGGAAATGGAGAGTCTTTGAGACTTACTATTGCTAGATACTATTTACCAAGTGGAAGAACTATCCAAGCTGTAGGTGTTACTCCAGATATAGAAGTGGCATACGGAGAGATAAAAAAAGTTGAAGATAGTATTACAATAAAAGAGAGAGATCTTCAAAAACATTTAGAAAACGAACTTAGAAAAGTGGAAGGAAAGGCTGATAAGAAAGAAGATGAAAAGGATAAAGAGCTAATTACAGAAGAGCAAATCTATAAAGATTTACAATTAAAGAGTGCAGTAGATATTCTAAAAGCTCTAATTATAAACCAAGAGAAGAAAAAATAAAAAGGAAATAGATGCAAAAAAAAAGTTTACTCTATGAGGGAAAAGCAAAAAAAATATGGGAGACAGAAGATGAGTCTCTTTTGATTTCAGAGTTTAAAGATGATTTAACTGCAGGCAATGGGGCTATGAAGTCAAAGGAGGAGGGAAAAGGGGCACTAAACAATAAAATATCGGCTGTCCTTTTCCAACTCCTAAATAACAAAGGGATACCAACTCACTTTATAAAGATGTTAGATGAAAATCATATGCTTCATAAAAGATGTGAGGTTATAAAAATTGAAGTAATTGTAAGAAATATAGCAACTGGTAGCCTAAGTAGAAATTTAGGAATCGAAGATGGCAAAAAACTTCCATTTGTATTAGTAGAGTTTGATTATAAAAATGATGAACTAGGAGACCCAAAGTTAAACGACCAGCACTGTCTAATCTTAGAACTTGTAAAAGAGCAAGCTGAGCTTGATTATATTAGATATATGGCAAGAAAAATAAATAAGATTTTAAAGGAGTTCTACTCTAGAAGAGATTTAATATTAGTCGATTTTAAGCTAGAGTTTGGAAGAGATTTAAATGATAATATCATTCTAATTGATGAGCTAAGTCCAGATAATTTTAGACTATGGGACGCTAAGACTGGTGAGAAGATGGATAAAGATAGATTTAGACAAGGTCTTGGAGGATTAAAAGTTGCCTATGAAGAGGTATTAAAAAGAGTATTGGAGGATAAGTAGTTGAGAGCTATTGTAAATGTATTCTTAAAAGAGGGTGTTTTAGACCCTCAAGGAAAAGCAGTTCACCATGCACTAGATGCATTAGGATTTGAGGGTGTTGAAGATGTTAGAATTGGAAAACAGATAGTTCTAAAGTTAAAATCTAAAAATAGAGATGAAGCAAAAGCTGAAGTTGAAAAGATGGCAGAAGAGATTTTAGCAAATACAGTTATTGAAGATTATACAATAGAGATAGTTGAATGAAAAAAGTAGCTATATTACAATTCCCTGGAACAAATTGTGATTTTGATACAAAGTATGCTTTTGATAAGTTGGGATGTAAGAGTGAAATTATATGGCATAAAGAGAAAAAAATCCCTAAAGATACACACCTTGTTGTAATTGCTGGAGGATTCTCTTATGGAGACTATCTCCGCTCTGGTGCTATTGCAAAATTCTCTCCAATTATGAAAGCTGTTACAGAGTTTGCAAAAAGTGGCGGCTTTGTGCTTGGTATATGTAATGGCTTTCAAATATTAACTGAAGCAAGACTACTTGAAGGAGCACTAAAGAGAAATGAGAATTTGCACTTTATCTCCAGATTTCAAACAATAAAAGTGGAAAATAACGATAATGAATTCTTAAAAGAGTGTAAAAAAGGTGAGATTTTAAATATTCCAATCGCACATGCCGATGGAAACTACTATATTGATAATGCCGGCTTAAAAGAGCTAGAAGAGAACAATCAAATCCTACTAAGATACTGTAATAAAAAAGGAGAAAGAGAGGTTGTAAATGGCTCAGTTGGTTCAATTGCTGGAATATGCAATAGAGAAAAAAATATATTTGGACTTATGCCACACCCAGAAAGGGCAATTGAAGATATCTTAGGCAATGATAATGGTGCCAAGATGTTAAAGGGCTTTATTTTATAATTATGGATATGTTAAAAACATATACTCTTTTAGTGCTATTTTCAATCTTAGCCTTATCTGCGGAGATTGAATATAGCTATGTTCCAAAAAAGGTATATGAAAAACAGGTTTTTCCAATAACCTTTTTGAGTTTAGAAAAGGTATTTGGACAAATCTCATTTACATTTCCAAATAAGAGTCCAATATTAAAAAATGCAGTGGTAATCCAAAATGGGAATAAAACATTTTATACATTCTACTTCAAAACTACAAAAAATCCTTTTATTATACCCTACGTATTGGTAAATATAAATGGTAAAATTGTAGAGTTAAAGGGTATATCTATAGATGTAGAACCCCTTCCCCAAAAAAGAGATTTTTGTGGAGTAATAGCATCTGGACTAAAGATAAAAAGCACACAAGCATCAATATATGATGAAAAATCAAATCTAGTAGCCCTACTAATAGAGGCTTATGATGCAAACTTAGAGGATATATATATAAAAGATGCCATAAAAGATGGTATAGAAAATATAAAAAGAGATGGCTCAAGAGTTGAAGGAAACTACTATATAGTGCTTCCAGCAGATCAGAAAATCTTAAAATTTTCATATTTTGATACTATAAAAAGTAGTTTCATAGAAAAAAAAATAGTAATAAATATTGATGATGGCTCAGTTGCTGCCCAAACAGATTTAAATCCAAGAGATGATAAATTTGAACTCTTAAAAAAATATACACTACTATTTATAATAGTGCTATTTGTTCTACTTTTTATATGGAAAAGAGATATATTTTACCTAATTATAGCACTTAGCTTTTCTATAGTCTTATTAATGTTATATATTCCACTCTCTAAAATATGTGTAAAACCAAACTCACCAATATATATTATCCCTACCTTCAATAGCACAATTAGTGGCTATACTGACCATAAAGTTGTAACTGCAGAACTTGCCAAGAGGGGAGATTACCACAAAATAGAGTATAAAAAAGGAGTAATAGGGTGGATAAAAGATGAAGATATTTGCAAAGAGTAGATTTTTTATTAATGCATTTATTATATACTTTATAGCTGGGACTATTATGGTGCCTTTAATGCTAATATATAAAAATAGAAGGAGTGATATCCTTCATAAATATAATGCTCTAATTATGAAATTAATTGGAGGGAAAATAGAGAGACATGGAAAAAGAGATAATAGTGCTGATCTATTTGTCATGAACCATCAAGGAGTAATTGATATAATTGCCATGGAGGCGGATGAGAATACAGATATAAGGTGGATTGCTAAAAAGGAGCTATTTGAGCTTCCATGGCTTGGAAATCTCTTAAAGCTTCCAGAGATGATAAGTATAGATAGGGAAAATAAGGCTGGACTTGTAAAGCTCTTAAAAGATGCAAAGAGGGTAAAAGAGTCTAAACCTCATAGTGTTATGGCAATATTTCCAGAAGGGACTAGAAATCCAAATCAAAAACTTAGAAAATTTAAAAGTGGAACAAAGCTTTTAGCAGAAAAGTTAAATTTGAAAATACAGCCAATTATTATTACAAATAGTAAAAAGCTTCTAAATGAGCATGAGCTAACCTCAGAGCCTGCTACTGTGCATATTACATATCTAGATAGCTTTACTCCAGATAAGAGCGATAAAGAGTGGTTTAATAGACTCCAAGAGCAGATGCAAGAGGTAATTGATAGAGAAGAGAGTTTGGGAAGATATAGATAATGTATAGAGAGTTTTTGAGTAAAACTTTAAATATAAAAGTAGATAGTCTAAGAGATGAGTTAGATTTAAAACTTACTCTAAAGGCTAGACTTACAAAAAAAGAGCTAAAAATTTTAAATGCTCTAATTAATGGGGGTGATATTAAAGAGCTTTGTAATAGATTAAATATTGATAAAAAGAGATATATTGAGCTAAAGTCTAAAATAGATAAAAAATTAAAAAAGATAGATTTTAAAAGGAATAAAACAACTCAGAGCTAGGAAATAAGATGAGTAAAAATATATTAATAATAACAATTATATTATCTATATTTACAATTGCAAATAATAAAGTTGAAAAACTTACAAAAGAGTGTTTAAAAGATAAAAATGCAAATAGCTGTTCTAATCTTGGTTTTCTATATTATGATGGAGGGGAGATTAAAAAAAATTACTCAAAAGCTATAAAGTTTTCTAATATAGCTTGTAGCTTAAAAGATTCTTTTAGCTGTTATTTTCTTGGAGCTATGTATGAAGAAGGAGAAATAGTCCAAAAAGATAATTTCAAAGCTGTTGAATTTTATACAAAAGCTTGTGATTTGAATAAAACTATGGGTTGTTATCCACTTGGATTAATGTATGAAAAGGGCAAAGGAGTTCGCCAAAACTACTTTAAGGCAATAGAATTATATAAAATTGCTTGTAATAATGGAGATGCTTCTTCATGCAATCTACTCGGAACTATGTATGAAGAAGGAGAAATAGTCAAAAAAGACAATTTTAAAGCTGTTGAATTTTATACAAAAGCCTGTGATTTAAATAAGACTATGACTATGGGTTGTTACTCACTTGGATTGATGTATGAAAATGGCAAGGGAGTTCGTCAAAACCAATTAAAAGCAATGGAAATATATAAAAAAGCTTGTAATAAAGGAAATGCCTTTATATGTAACATTCTTGCTGAACGTTATGAAGTAGGAGAAAAAGTTAAAAAAAACTTATCTATTGCAAAAGAGTATTATGGGATGGCTTGTGATTTAAAAAATAATAATGGATGTGAAAATTATGCTAGGGTTAATAGTATTTTAGGAAATTAAACTTTCAAAAATAAATTTATAAATAAAAAGCTATAATCCCACAACTTAAAAATTATGGAGTTGTTATGAGCTATAACCCAAAAGAGATAGAAAAGAAGTGGCAAGATATATGGGAAAGAGAAGAGGCTTTTGAGCCAGAAGATAGTAAAGATTTGCCAAAGAGATATATTTTGAGTATGTTTCCATTTCCTAGTGGAAGACTCCACATGGGGCATGTAAGAAACTACGCAATTGGCGATGCTATGGCTAGATATTATAGAAAGCAAGGGTTTAATGTTCTACATCCAATTGGTTGGGATGCCTTTGGAATGCCAGCAGAAAACGCAGCCATAAAGCATAAAAGACACCCAAAAGAGTGGACATATAGTAATATTGAGTATATGAGAAATGAATTAAAGTCTCTTGGCTTCTCTTTTTCTAAAAAAAGAGAGTTTGCAACTTGTGACCCACTATATACAAAATGGGAGCAGGAATTTATTATCGAGATGTTTAAGAGTGGGCTACTATATAGAGAGTTAGCCACTGTTAATTGGTGTAATGATTGTAATACAGTCTTAGCAAATGAGCAGGTAGAAGATGGGAAGTGTTGGAGATGTAGTAATGAGGTTATCCAAAAGCAGATGCCAAGTTACTATATTGATATTTTAAAATATGCAGATGAGCTATTAGAGGATTTAAAACTACTAGAGGGAAAATGGCCAAGCCAAGTTTTAACAATGCAAAGAAACTGGATTGGAAAATCTGAAGGGTTGGAGTTTGATTTTGAGTTAGATAAAGAGAGCATAAAAAAATTAGATGGAAAAATCTCTAAATTTAGTGTATTTACAACTAGACCAGATACAATCTATGGAGTAACCTATACAGCCCTAGCACCAGAACATAAGATTGTTCAAGAGTTAATAAAAAGTGGTAAACTAGATAGAAAGACTACTCAAGCCATTGAAAAGATGATAAATATGAGTGAGAGAGATAGAGCAATGGCTAAAAAGGAGGGTTACTATTTGGGTATTGATGCTATCCACCCTCTCACTCAAGAGAAAATCCCTGTTTGGGTTGCAAATTTTGTCTTGGCTAGTTATGGGAGTGGTGCTGTAATGAGCGTTCCAGCACACGATGAGAGAGACTTTGAGTTTGCAAAAGAGTATAACCTTCCAATTAAAAGGGTAATTGAGGGGGGAGATGAGAGTAGTGCTTATATTGGTGATGGAAAACTGATAAACTCAGGAGAGTTTTCAGGACTCCCAAACCAAAAGGCAAAGAGCAAA
>Ga0256843_1001624_pt1 | contig 17520 bp, 16 predicted proteins | sample AlvinellametaG_FD_191572 | JGI IMG/M metagenome (GOLD analysis project Ga0256843, IMG submission 191572) | Pompeii worm associated microbial communities from hydrothermal vent at the East Pacific Rise, Pacific Ocean - Alvinella | ecosystem: Host-associated > Annelida > Integument > Unclassified ... | reverse complement strand
GCCAGCACCTTCAGCGAGAGCAGCGGTACGGTGATGATCGAGATCACATACGAGGTACCCAGCGCAATCAGCAAGGTGCCAACCAGCGGAGCAAAGACCGTCTGAGGGTATCCCCCCACAAAGAGCATCGGCACCAGCGCTATCATCGTCGTGATCGTACCGCTGAGCACTGAGAACATGATCTCTTCTGTCCCGTCATAGACCGCGGCCCGTATCGGTTTGCCCAGCTCTTTGTAGTGGCGTTCGATGTTCTCCATCACCACCACCGAGTTGTCCAGCAACAATCCCAGCGCCAGGATGATCGAGGTAAGGGTAATGACGTTAAAGTCCAATCCCACCAGCCACATCATCGCGATCGTGGAAGCGTACACCAGCGGAATGGTCACCAGCACCACCAGGATCTGCCGGAAGCTGGCCAGGAAAAGGAACACCACGATGGTCGACATCACGATCGCATCGCGCAGGGATTCGAACATGTTGTCGGTACTGAGTGCGATCGTCTCCTCCTGCGTATCGCTGAGGCTGAACTCGATGGCGGGGTATTTCGCTTTGAACGCTTCGAGTACTTTGTCCGCCGCGTGGATCGTCTGGATCACGTCGGCCGTGGTGGCCCGCTGGATCGAGAGGGCGATCGCCTTTTTGCCGTTACCGTAGTAGAGGGCGGTGTTTTTGTAGTGACCAAAATAGACTTCCGCCACATCCCCCAGCCGCACATCCCGGGTCAAAGGCAGGGCTTTGAGACGCTCGATGCTGTCGCGCTTGCCCTGCGATTTGAGCAGGTAGCGGTGTTCGGTATTTTCGATCGTACCCACGGCATAATCGTTGTCGTTCTTCTTGATCGTGGCGATCACTTTGCCCAGACTCAGGTGGAGGGCGTCGAGTTTGTCCTTGTCGATGACGATCTGCACCTCTTTGGCGTAGCCGCCGAAGATATCGACGTTGGCCACACCGGGGGTCTTGAGCAGGGCATGTTTGATCTCTCCGCTGGCGATGTCGCGGATATCCTCAAGGCTGAGTCCGCTCCCTTTTTTTGGGCTGAGCGCGATCACTTCGATGGGGGCCGTGGCGACGGTGATCTTGATCGCCTGGGGCTCCCGGATGTCCGAGGGGAGCTTGGAGCGCAGTTTGGCCACGGCACCACTGACATCGCTCAGAGCTGCGTCGATGTCCTTGGTATACTCAAACTCCGCGTGGATCACCGTCACCTCATCGATCGTATCGGAGTAGGCGCGACGGATCCCGTCGAGGGTATAGAGCTCTTCTTCGACCGGCACGGCGATGTTGGCCGCCATGCTCTTGGCCGAGGCTCCCGGCTCGACGATCACCACCGCTACCTCAGGGTAGTTGGAATCGGGGAAAAGGTTGCGCGGGAGTTTCTGGTACCCCATGATCCCCATGACGATAAACAGCGCCAGAAAGGAGATAATAATGTGTGGCCGGGCCAGCGTCCGGCGCAGCCAGGAGGTTTTGGCAGGGTTACTGGTCTCCATCGTGCGCTCCACTGATCCGGACATTGTCGTACGCCGGCAGCTGGGCCAGACGCACCTCGCTGCCACGCGCTACGGGCTGCTTCGGGCAGGGTTCTACGATCACATTGCCTTCGTTCTGTGAGGTGACATGGACCTCCATCGGTACGAAGTGCCCCTCACTGTACTGCATCAGCCGTGTCCCCTCGGCGGTATGGATCAGGGTGTCATCGGGCAGGATGCACCCCTGATCGGCACGGATCGCCACATCGATATCGATGCTCGCTCCCACCGGAAGCGCGATCGGTTTGGTCAGGGCCACTTCGGCATTGACCAGGCCGTTCTGCGAGGTAGCGTAGATGGTGCGCACTGTCCCGATCTGCTCCCCGGCGGAGGAGACCGCCTGACCCGGCCGGATCTGCGTGCGGGCGGTGGGAACGAACCCAAAGACCAGCTTTTTCTCGCCGTTACTCATGCTCAGGATCGGCCGCCCGGTCGCGGCCAGGTCCCCCTCGTGGAGGATCACCGCATCGATCTGCCCGTCAAAAGGGGCCTTGATGTCAAGATAGGTCATCTGATGCTCCACCTGGGCGATCTTCTGACGGGTTGCCTCTACCTGAGCCTCTTTTGCCGCCAGTCCTACCCGGAACTGATCGAGTTTTTGTCTGGGCAGTGCTCCTGCCTCGTATAGCTTCTGATTGGCCGCATCGGTCGTACGCGCCAGCTCCAGATCGTTCAGCTGTGCCTGAAGGGCTGCCTTGAGCGAATCAAGATTGGAACGCAACTCAGTAGAATCGATCGTCAGGAGGCGATCCCCTTTTTTCACTTTCTGTCCGGTATGAACGTAGAGTTTTTCGATCGTGCCGGCGAGTTTGGTGGTCACTTTGATCCCGTGTTCGCTCTGGATCTGCGCCAGGAAGCGTTGTGCGGTCACCAGGGTCCCTTTGTGCGGCATGACCGTCATCACGTGTACGGTCAATGCCACCGGGGGCCTGGAAGCGTTCACTTCGGCGGTACGGGTATCCAGCAGGATCTTTGACTTGTAGACCAGTGCCGCCACGGCGGCCAGGACGATCAGGGTATAAAAGAACTTTTTCATCTTATTTGGTTCCTTTTTCCAGTACAAAGTCGAGATAGGCTTTGCTCTTGGCGTAGTTGTATTTGCTTTGGATGGTTTTGGCTGCGGCAAGGCGGTATTTGCTCTCAGCCATCAGCAGATCGTTCAATGTCGCCGATCCGCTACGGTAACGGGTACGCTCTACGGTCACGCTTTTATGACTCAGGCGTTGTACCTGAAGTGCTCCGGTGTATTCGGTGTAGCTTTGCCGGATCTTCTCCACCGCTTCGGTGATACGTCGGCGCATGTCGAGGAGCGCCTGACGCTTTTTGAGTTCAGCACGCATTTTGGCGATACGGGCTTTTTCGACGTTGGCGCTCCGTTTGCCAAAATCAAACAGGTCAAATTTGGCATTGACCCCCACCTGGGCGATAAACTCCTCATCCCACTTGTCGGTGCGGATATCTTTGCCGTGGTTTTTGCCGCCGTACGCACTCAAGGCCACCTGCGGCAGATACCCCGCTTCGGCCTTATGGGCCATTTGTTCCGCTTTCTCGATGTTCAGATCCTCCGCTTTGACCCGGGCAGTATGCCGGGCCTGTTTCATCAACGCATTGACCGAATAGCGGGGGGCACGTACCGAGACCGGGACCGAGCGCAGTCGCCCCACCGGACGGCCCACCAGCGCGGAGAGACCGGCACGGGTCATCTCGATCCCGCTGCGCAGCATCTGCTCCTGGGTTTTGGCCGCGGAGAGATCGGCGCGGGCCTTGAGGAGGTCCACTTCGGCTTTCTGTCCGGCATCGACCTCCTGAGCGATCTGCTCCCGCAGCTTTCTCAAGGCGGCGACGTAACGGTTCTGCGCGCTCAGTACCCCATCCTGAGCCAGCAACGAGAAATAGAGCATTTTGACATTGTACGCGATCTGTTCCCGGGTCAGTCGCACCTGCATCTTCGCGATCTGCGTCGCGATCTCGTCGATCCGCACCTGCCGCGTCTGGGCAAATCCGGTAAAGAGCGGCACCTGATACGACAGTCCCAGTGAGTAGATGGTTTTTGTCGTGGTGATCGGATGTTTGCTCATCATCGCACTGGGGGGCACAGGCGCAAGGGTACGCTCGATGTTGTAGTGTGTCGCACTGCCGACGATATCGAACTCACCGGCCTGGGCTGCCTCACTGATCTGCCGATCCAGCTCTGAGACCTGTACCGCTGCCCGGGTCTGCAACATAGCCGGACTGTGCTTGAGCGCATAGCCGATCAGACCGTGGAGTGTCTCGCTCCACATCGCAACCGACAAACCGATCATCAATACAATACTTTTCATGGCGTTCTCCGAAGATAATGGTGTTATCTTACAACAACTGTATCAACGCAATGTCAATTGAAGATACCTAATCGGATTTTTCCAGGCGCAGGCGTTTACGCACATCGTAATAGTCGATATAGCGCCGAACGAGCTCTCGCAGTTGTGCGGGGGATAGATCATTGGCATATTTCATCGGGAATCGAAGGAAAAATTCCGAAGGCATGATCGAACGTTCCCTGGACGGATGTTGCAGATAGGCCACCAGCGCATCCTCGATCCGTTGAGGGGAACTGTACTTGAGCAGGTACCGCCGATAGATCAGGTTGTCCGGCAGCCGTTGCTCCCGGTGGCACGCCAGGCATTTTTCCTCCAACTGCGCCACCGTCACCGCAGACGGGGCGGGAGACTGGGCAGAAAGCACCCCTGCACCCAACAAAAAGATCATCGCTCCAACGATCCGGGGCAGCACGGCAACCCTGCCGATCCCATTCGGTTCCTCATTTCTCATTGCTCATTCCTCATTATTCTCAATTCTATCACTACTTCCGTCCCCACATCCACCTCCGAGTGCACCGAAAAACCAAACCCATAATACTCCACCACCTGATGGACGATATCAAGCCCGATCCCGAACCCTCCTTCGCTGGTGTTGGCCCGGCGGAACCGCTCGTGGATCGTGGCGATCTTCGCTTCCGGGATCCCGACACCGGTATCGCGGACGATCAGCCGCTGCCGCGTCAGCGTCACGTGGAGCTCCCCGCCGGTACGGTTGTATTTGATGGCGTTGGAGAGGAGGTTGTCGACCAGCCGCATGGCATCGTTGGGATCGATCGAGACCACCACATCGTCTGCGATCTCCCGGGTCACCGTGAGTTGTTTGGCCTCCATCATCATCCGAAAATAGTCGATCCGCTCCCGCACCAGCGCCCCCAGATCCACGTCGACACTCTGGCGGTGATAGGGGTGTTTCAGGCTGAGGAAGCTCAGATCGTCGTAAAGACGGCTGAGTGTGCGTGAAGCGATCGCGATACGACCGAGCTCATTGCGGACATCGTTGCCTTTCTCCAGCGCTTCGATCATCTCGATGTTGGTCAGGATCGTCGCGATGGGGGTGTTGAGCTCGTGGGTGGTGTCCTCGATGAAACGGTTCATCTGCTCCACCGATTCGCGCATCGGCGCGATAAAGAGCCGCCCCAGAAAATACCCCAGGATCGCGAACAGCACCCCCCCGCCGATCATGTAAAGCAGGATATTGCGCCGCAATGCCCGCAGCGGCGCATCGTCAAAAGGGCGCTGCACCAGCAGCCACGCCGCCCCAAGGTAGTAGGGGTCAATATTGATCCGAAACTGCAGCATGCCGGGTCGCCGGGAGGTATTGAGCTCGGGCGGCTGAGGAAAATCCCCGAAGATATAGTGTCCGTCGATGTCGAAGATCGCCGAACGGGCTGAGGGGATCCGGGGGTAGATAAGCACCGGGGCATTGGACTGATGCAGCATGCGCAACTGGGAGAGGAGGTGTTTTGCCTCCAGCCGAAGCGCCTGCATCTGCTGCTGACGGATATTGCGTGCGGCCGCATGGTAGAAGATCCACGATGCCAGCGCAAAAAGCAGGAACGTCGAGGTCAGGTAGATCACCAGAAACCGGATCAGACTGCGCCGTTCACTGCCGGACAAAACGGTACCCCGTGTTCTTGATCGTCTCGATCCGCTCTTTACCCAGTTCACCCCGCAACGTGTTGACGTAGGTGCGCAGCGAGGCGGGATTAGGCTCTTCATCCCAGTCCCACAATGCCTGATAGATCCGCTCATATTCGAGCAGTTCATCCACATGCCGCAAAAACAGGGAGAGGAGTTTCAGCTCTTTGGTCTTGAGCGGGACGGTCTGCCCCTCCCGGATCAACCGCGGTGAGGCGGTATCGAAGCGCAGACCGTTTCCCAGATCAACCTCATCACTGACACTGCCATACATCCGCCGCAGCAACGAATCGATCCGCACTGCCAGCTCTTTGAGCGCGAAGGGCTTGCGGATATAGTCATCCCCTCCGGCAGCGAACCCGCGTTCCACATCCTCCACCCCACTGAGCGAGGTGATGAAGATCGCCGGGGTCGTATCCCCCTCCCGGCGCAGCTCGGCCAGCAGATCGATGCCGCTTTGGCGCGGGACCTTGACATCCAGCAGCATCAGATCGACCCGTTGTTCGTAGAGCCGGTCCCGCGCCTCATGCGCATCAAACACCGCGATCACCTCAAACCCCCGCATCTGTAGGAACTGTTTGACCGTCGCATTAAGCTGCAGATCGTCTTCCAGCAATAGTATCCGTTTTTGCATCGTTGGCCTCATGGAGAGTATTGTACCGCATTTTAACCTGCCAATCTCAATCACAGCTCAATTGACATTCTGTTGAGAAAATCTGGGTATGATGGTTCCACATCTTTTTCAGGAACTTGCGCTATGAAATACCAACGATTCGTCTCGCTTGCGGCTGCGTTGACCTTTGTCTTTGTTTTTCTCTCCAGCGGAGTGCTCTATTTTATCCCCGATCGGGGGGTGACCGGCTGGACCGGCTGGCATTTTCTGGGGCTGGACAAGCAGCAGTGGGACAACCTTCATATCAATCTTGGGATCCTGTTTCTGGTGCTGATCGTCTGGCACATCTACTTCAACTGGAAACCGATCAAACACTACCTCAAAGTCAAAAAAGAGTGGAAGGTCTTTACCAAAGAGTTCAATGCCGCGTTGGTGTTGGTGGTGCTCTTCGTTGCCGGGACGATCACGATGACCTTTCCGCTGAGCTTTCTGGTCAACATCGGCAACGGGATCAAAGCGGTCAACTCCCTCAGCGATGCCAACCCTCCGTTCGCGTACGCAGAGTACGCCACGCTGGAGGATTTCGCCATCCTCACCCATATTGATCCCCAGACAGCCCAAAAGCGCCTCAAAGCCAAAGGCTACCGCGATGTCAGCCTGCGCAAGACCCTGCGGGAGATCGCCCGACGTAATGGCACCAGCCCCCGCGAACTCTTCCTGACCCTCCGTGACCGAACCACCCAATACCTGCTGCCAAGTGCTCTGCCCGTCGGCATGGCGCGCAAATCCCTCCAACGTCTCGAAGAAGAGTACGTCATCGATCTGGAAGCATTCATCCGTCATCTCAAACACTACGGCATCACCGCCACACGCACAATGACCTTTAAACGCCTGGCCAAAACCAATGGTCTCCATCCGGCCGAGCTTTACAACATGCTGATCGCCTCACAGGTCAAAGCTCAGCAGCCCTAAATCATTCGAAGTGGACGATCACCCGCTCCACAAACGGCATCTGCTCTTTGATCTTCGCTTCGAGCTGATGGGCGTAGGCATGCGCCTCTTTGAGCGAATCGGTCGCCACATCGAGATCGAGCTGCAAAAACTTGAAGCTGCCCGCATTGCGTCCGGTGATGCTGATGATCCGATCGATCATCTCATCCCCGTCGAGGATCGCCCGTACCGCGTCGATCGTCTCGTGATCGACCGAGGCATCAAGCAGCACTTTGATCGCGTCTTTGAGGATCTCGAATCCACTGTGGAAGATGAAGTAGACCACCACGGCCACCGCGATCTTCTCGATGATCGGATACCCGAAATACTGCCCCAGCACCCCCACCAGCACCACCAGCGCGGTGTAAAAGTCGGTCTTGATGTGCTCCGCGTCGGCCAGCAGGCTGGGGGAGTTGAGCTCGATGGCCATCTGTTTCTCCCAGCGGGAGTAGAGGTAGGTGATCAGCACCGTCATCGCGATCACCGCGATCGCGATCCAAAGGTTCTTGATCTGCATCGCTTCGCCGAAAAAAACATCTTTGGCGATCTCATATCCGGCGAAGAAGATCGCGAACGCGCTCACCAGTGCCACAAGGTTCTCTACTTTGTAGAGCCCCATGGGGAACGCTTCGGACTTTTTGTTGGAGATGACGATCCCGGCATAGACGCTCAAAGAAGCAGCCAGATCGGAAAGCGAATGGACCCCGTCCGCGGTCAGCGCCGCGCTGCCCGAGAGAGTCCCTCCGACGATCTTGAGGATCGACAGCAGCAGATTGATCCCGACCGAGTAGAGCGAGATCCTTTTTTTCTGTTCGAAATTCATGGTTCGTGTGGTTTCGGTAGATTCATGCATGGTATCTGTTCCTTGTCCAAATTCACATCATCTTACCTCTCCAATCTCAACGCAATATCAACTTCTCCTGTTCCGGCATTTCCTATCGGCCATGACCGCCATGCCCGGCTCCCCGTCCGTGGCCACGCTCACCCCGGCACCCTTTGCCTCCCTGACGTCCTTTGCCGTGTCCGCGACCATGTCCCTGTCCGTTTGGGTAGGTATCGTAGAGGTATTCGGCGATCTTTTTTAGATCGGCTTCGGAGACTGCCCCTTTGAGAGAGGGCATCAGGCCAAACTTGTCGATCGTATGCGCTTCGCAGGCCGCTTTCTCTTTGGAGGGGTTCTGGACATAATCGACGATGAAGGCCACCGCGGCCTCTTTGGTCGCGTGGTTCATTTTGACATGGCGAACCGCCCCCATGATCGGCGGAGCGGTGAGTTTGGACTCATCCTCCGGATGGACGGTAACGTGACAGGAGGTGCAGTTGGCTTTGAAGAGCGCTTCGCCGCTTTTTTCCCCGGCCTGAAGGGTGCCGGAAACGGCCGTTAACATACCGATAATTGTAATGGACTGAATGATCTTTTTCATGAGAGTGTTCCTTTGCTGTTTTGGAATGGTCCCGGAAGGATCGATCCTGTCCGGGACATCAGAAGTATAGGAGCGGTTTCTCAATCGTATCTCAACCCATCGGGAACCGACACAAACCGGATCGAGACCCTTCCTGTGGTACAATGCGAAAAAATTATCGATACTATCAGGAAAGATTATGATTACTCAGACCCTTCGGGAACTACTCGATCCGATCCCCTACCCCGGTATGCCCAAAACGATCACCGAATACGGCTTCATCCAGACAGCCGAGATGACCGACCGTGGCGCCCGTGTCGTGCTCGATATCCCCTCAGCCGCCGAGTCGGTACGCGGGCAGCTCACCCTCGAAGTAACCCGACGCCTCGAAGCGGCCGGCATCCCGCTGGAGGAGCTGACGATCCACACCCCCCCTCCACCGCCGCAGACCGAGACCGGCGGCTTCAACGCGCTGCCGTCCATCCAGAGCTTCATCATGGTCAGCTCAGGCAAAGGGGGCGTAGGCAAGTCCACCACTACCGTCAATCTCGCCCTCGCTCTTGCCGCCCGGGGCAAACGGGTCGGCCTGCTCGATGTCGATGTCTACGGCCCCAATATCCCCCGGATGATGGGCATTGACGGGGTGGAACCGGTCTTTGTGGGCAACACCATCAAGCCGATCACTGCCCACGGGATCAAAGTGATGAGCATGGGATCGCTCATCGCCAAAGACGCATCCCTGCTGTGGAAAGGGGCGATGGTGACCCAGGCGATCGACCAGATGCTCGTCGATATCCAGTGGGGTGAGATCGACGTGCTGCTGTTCGATATGCCCCCGGGCACCGGGGACGCCCAGATCACCCTGGCCCAGAGCCTGCCGATCACCGCCGGGGTGTGCGTCACCACCCCCCAGAAAGTCGCCCTGGACGATACGGTACGGGCACTCGATATGTTCCAGCAGCTGAATATCCCCATCGCCGGGATCATCGAGAACATGAGCGGCTTTATCTGCCCCGAGACCGGGACGGAGTATCCGATCTTCGGCAAAGGGACCACCCCGCAGCTGGCCGAAGCCTACGCGACACGGGTTTTGGCCGAGATCCCCATCGACCCCTCGATCCGCGAAGGGGGTGACGAAGGGATGCCGCTGGTGACCCTGGCCCCCAACGACGAAGTGACCCGCCGCTACCTTGACGCCGCCGATACCCTCTGGGAACAGGTCATCGCGATCAACGCCCGGGGCGGAGTCGACAACAGCGCGGTCCAGCCGACGGTCTTTTAGGACACCTTTAGATCTTTTTCTCCGGCTGCAGGGCCGGGAAAGGGAGTTTGCTCTCATCGAAACGGTATTTGCCGTTCTGGATCTTGGTGAGGATCCCTTTCTCCCCCAGCTGCCGAAAGAGCTTGACGATAGTAGGCTTGCTGATGCCGGTGGCTTCCATGATCTCGGCGTAGGAGTAGTTGAGGATGTTGTTCTCATCCAGATGGTTGAGGATGAAGTGCACCAGTTCCACCTGTTTGCCGTCGGTGACGACCGAGATGGTCTTGATGATGTTGTAGGTGCGGTTGATCTCCTGCTGCTGGATACGGGGCAGCAGCACATCGTGCAGGGCGTTCAGGAGCGCTTTGATGTTGATCGGTTTGACGATGTAGGCTTCGACCTTGAGCTGGATCGCTTCGAGGAGAAATTCGGTATCGGTATACGCCGTCGTAAAGATCGCCGGGATGGGCAGTCCCATCTCCCGCCGGATGTTCTTGAGGCACTCGATGCCGCTTTCGTTCTCCAGCAGAATGTCGGAGATGATCACATCGACCGAATGGGCCTCCAGCACCGCGTAGGCTTCCTGGCAGGTACGCACCGCGTAGATGTTCCGGGCGAAATCCTCCAGCACGGTCCGGGTGTGCAGCAGCAGGTCGGCTTCATCCTCGATGTAGAGGATATTAAACCCATCCAGTATCTCAAAATCACGTCGGTTCATCGTAGCGCTCCTTGGGTTGCGATCGGGGGATCTCCAGTGTGAACATGGCACACGCATAGAGTTCCGGGCTGTCCCGCTTGATCTTGTAGCGGATGTTCTTGCAGGTTATTTTACCATGCATGTGCTTTTCGATGATCTGTTGGGACATATAAAGCCCCACCCCGGTCCCGGCACTTTTGTGTTTGGTAGTAAAATAGGGCTCAAAGATCTTGGGCAGCAGCGCATCATCGATCCCACCGGCGTTGTCGATGACATGCACGATGACCGTGCTCTCGGTCTGTTTGACCAAAAAAAGGATCTTGCGCGGGATGATTTTCTTATCACCGAATGCATCCCGGGCGTTGTTTATCAGGTTGAGCAGGATATGCATCATCTCGTTTTCATACCCGTAGATGCGGACATCCTCTTTGATATCAATGTGGACAGCGATGTTCTCTTTTTTGAGCTGATATTTGCTCAGATCGACCGCTTTTTCGATCACCGAACGGAGGGAAAAGGTCGTCCGCATCTTGTGCGGGTGAAAGAACGTGCGAAAATCCTCCAGCGTGTTGGACATGTTCTGTGCCACTTTGGTCGCATCCTCCACCCGCGATTCGATGAACGCCTCATCGAGTTTACCGGCCAGGTACTTCGACTGAAAACTCTGTATGATCATCATCAGGGTCCCCAGCGGCTGCCGCCACTGGTGGGCGATGTTCTGAAGCATCTCTCCCATGCTCGCCAGCCGTGCCTGCTGGAACATGATCCGGTCTTTGCGACGGCTGGCTTCAACCTCCCGGGCGATCCGCTCTTCGAGTGAAACGTTCAGGCGCCGCAGCTCGGCGGTTTTTTCGGCCACCTTACTCTCGAGCGATTCGTTCAGGCTTCGGAAATGACCGGCCAGCATCCCGGCGATCAGAATACTGAGAAAGAACGTAAATGCCAGCAGCAGGAACAGCATCACGATCGAAGTGTGGAACATCCGATCGTTACGCTCTTTTTGGGCCATGGCCTCTTTGAGGTTGAGCCGGATGAGGCTCGAAAGATAGATATTGATCGACGGGATGTCCAGTGTGATCTTGCGCAGAGGCTCCGCGATCTGTTGCGGAGGGGTAGCATGTCTGAGCCGATCGATGATCCGAACGATGGCCCGGTCGATCGCTTCCATTTTGCTCTCGATCTTGCTCAGCAGACCCATCTGATAGGCATCCTCTCCCCCCGTATGGTCGTGACTGAGAAAAAAACTGAGCCAGCGGTTGGCCAGCTGTGGTACCCCGCCCACATCCGAGCACTGCGCGTTCAGGTAGTTTGACCACTCCGTCCGAACGATCTGCCGACCCAGCTCCATCACTTCGATCGCATCCCCACTGCGCACGTTGCCGGATTGAAGATCATGCAGCGTGTCGAAGATGTTGACGGTATAGATATCTTTGATGTTCTCCAGGTTGGTCTGAGGGAAGGTCCGTTTGGTGTAGAGCGTCTCATAGTCGTATTTGATCGCAAAGATCGACACCAGCATAAAAAAACCGATCGCGATCATCCCAAATGCGATCACCCCGATGAACCCTTTGGTCTTTCGGGAAAAAGGGATGTGTTCCAGGTAACGGTTCAGATGCAGATGCAGTTTCACGGTCTGCCTCCGGAAAAACGGATCGGGAGGAACGTCCCATCGGTATATCGGCTCAAATAGACACGGTTGAGCAACTGGGTACGATGGTAATGGATCGGCAAACCGGAGAGATCCTCCGGTGCGAGCGCCCGCAGTTGTTGTAAAAAACGATCGCGACTGATCGGCCAGGAGGCTTTGCGCAGGGCTGCGATCACCGCCTGGGCCGCCAGATACCCTTCAAAAGCCGCGAACGTCGGTCGGGCCCCGGGATAATACCGCTTCAGGCTTTTGCGGAACGCCCCGGCGATCGCCAGAGAGGGGTCATCATACGGCGGAACCGTCTGAGAGAAAAGGATATTGCGCGTCGCCCCGCCCAGCTCCTGGACCAGCGCATCGGCATTGACAAAAGAGATAGGAGCAAAAACAACATCCTCCCGGCACCGCTGGCGCGCCTGCCGGATAAAGTAAGCGCTTGGCTTATAGGCTCCGACGATGATGATCGCCTCTGGGCGGGAGTTCTGGATCTCATTGAGCGCATGACGGACCGAAAGGGTATTGCGTTTGTAGGTCCCCTCTCCCACCAGTGTCAACCCGTGTGACCGCAGCGCTGAGACCGCGGCATTGTACCCTTCGATCCCGTAGTCATCGTTCTGATAGAAGATCGCAAAACGGCGAAAGCCTTTCTTCGCCCGGAGATAATCGACGATCGTTTTGATCTCGTCATGGTAGGAGCTGCGAAAATTGACGATGTTCTTTCGCGAAGGGTCTCGAAGAAAAGAAGCGCCGGTGTAGGGGGCGACAAAGGGGATATCTTTCACGATCGGTAAGATCTTCTTGACAGTCGGTGTACCGACAAAACCAAACAGCGCGAACACCTTTTCCTCCTCGAGGAATTTTCGGGTATTTTTGAGGGTGATCTGCGGTTCATACTTGTCATCGGCGGCGATCAGACGGATGGAGTGTCCCCGGATCCCGCCCGCATCGTTCGCCGCGCGAAAGCCGCTTTCAGCCCCCTGAAGTACGCTTCGGCCCAAGGCTTTATTGATACCGCTCAGCGGGAGAGATATTCCCAGTCGGATCTCCTGCATGGGAGGGTTTCTGGTCAAAAAAGATATACCGATGACCAATAAAAACAGAACAACAGCGATCCCGAAAAACAAACGTGTTTTGACGTTTAGGGTCCTTTTCACTTCCGTTCTCCCCCTTTCCTGTCACCATTATAGCATACTCTCCCCTGTGGATATGAGCCGTTTCCTCCCTCTTTAAGAGTCGATCAAGAATCTTTTCCCTACAATGGTAAAGAGTAATTTACCGTTAAGGAGGATCAGGGATGCGGGAATACCTCTTCTACAGTAAAGAATCTTTGGACTTTCCAGTCGATGAGTCGATCGATGTGGTCACCGATCTTGCCGATACGACCGGGCGGAGGTATCTTGTCGCCAACAAACCTGATGCCCATGCAGAGGTACATGCTCCCGAGATCGACTACTATCTCTCGCACACGGAGGATCCGATCTCCGACCGAATCCGTCGGGTCAAATCTCTCTATGATATCCGGTCAACGATCTTTGACGGCGCGCAACATTTTGACTACATACAACCGGTAGGAAAACGGATCGTGATCATCGCCCGCGAGGACCGACGTGCTCTGGCTCAGGACCTTCAGGCAGACGGGTTCACTGCGATCTGGATCGATACCGATCTGGTCACCGATCTCCACGGCCATATCGGATCACTGGCGCTTAGCCTGCGAAGTATTGAAGGGAAGGAAGCGCTCGAAACCGATCAACTGCTTTGGTACGACGCGCCCGACTTCGCGCTGCGTTACAGTGGGGTCTATGATCCCGAGGCTTTGGGTGAGAGCACTGCACTCGAAACCGTACGGGCCCACCGGGGCCAGTACCACTACAAAAACTTCCTTGCTTACGACAACACCATCTGCCAGTACCACGAACGGCTTACCGATGTGTGCGGCAAATGCGAAGAGGTGTGTCCCACCACCGCCATCCTCAAGATCGACGACGAACGCCACCTGCAGTTCGATCCCGTCAACTGTCACGGATGCGGCGGATGCGTGAGTGTCTGCCCCTCGGGGGCGCTCGACTACACCCAGATGCCGATGGATACCTTCGAAGAGGTAAGCGGATTTTTTGACGATACCGTCGCGCTGCTCCTCCCCGAGCAGCTCGATCTGGCGACACTCGATGTCCCGCTGGCACCCGGCGTGCTGCCGCTGGCCATCCCCGGCCAGAAGTTCCTCAGCGAGGTGCATCTGCTCACCCTGCTGCAAAAAAGCGGCCATCCGGTGATCTTCTACTCCGATGTGCTGAGCAAAGGGACCGGGGATGCGATCACGATCCTCAACGAGATCTTTGAGCGAAAATACCACACAAAGGCGATCCACTACTGCCAGACCCCCGACGAGCTTCTCTCGGCGATGGAGCGGATCGCGCCGATCCCCGAGGCCCGTTTCGGTATGGAGACCTACGGGATGAAAAAGCGGGAGGTCTTTACCCATCGTCTCGCGCATCTGGTCGGAGAGGAGGATCTGGGCATCGTCACCACCGGTGAGCACATCCACTACGGGACGGTCACGGTCAACGAAGCAGCCTGTACCCTCTGCCTGGCCTGTGTGGGGGCGTGCAACGCCGGAGCGCTTACGGCCCATCCGGAGGACAACACCCTGCGGCTGAACGCCTCGATGTGCACCGACTGCGGCTACTGCGAATATGTCTGTCCCGAAGCGAACTGTCTGACGGTCCATCACGACGAGCTTCACCTGCAGCCGGACTATTTCAAACAGGTCGTGCTGGCGCAGGATGAACTGTTCGCCTGCGTCGAGTGCGGCAAAGAGTTCGCCACCGTCAAGGCGATCGAGAAGATCGCGGCGATGATGGCGCCCCGCTTTGGCAATGACGAAGCCCGCATCCGCTCCCTCTACTGCTGCCCCGACTGCAAGCCCAAGGTGATGCTCAAAGAGCATCTGCGCACCGCCTATTCAGGAGTCTCCCATGGATAAAGCATCCCTCAACCCCGCCCGATCGATCTACTATGGCCTGTTCAGCAAACTGCTGGTCTTTACCCCGCGTGAAGATCGGTTCGACGGGCTGAACGAAGCGCTCGACGTGCTGATCGACCATCCGCTCAGCGGCCGGGCCGGTGTGGCGCTGCGCTCCCTGCAGGATTTTATCGGTGAACACGGCTACGCCGGACTGGTGCGGGAGTACGACGCGGTGTTTCACGATCCGGTCTCTCCGACGGTGCGCACCACGGCCTCGTACTACCTCGAAGGGTTCGAGAGCGGCATGAAAACAGTCGAAGTGCGCGGTTTTCTGGCCAAGACCCGCATCCGCCGCAACGAAGCCGAGTACAAAGAGCCCGAGGACAGCATCGGGTTTTTGATGACCTTCATGCACGAACTGATCGAGCTGATCATGGCGGGAGGGGACTCGTACATCAGCCTCCACCAATGCCTGTTCGATGACATCATCAACCCCTTTATCGACGTGTTCGCCGACAAACTCCTCGACCACCCCAAAGCCGACGCCTACCGTCAGGTCGCGACCGTGCTGAAGGAGTTCATGACGTTCGAACGGCTCTACTTTGAGGTGCCCGCCCCCCGGCCCGGATACGTCATCACCCCCAAAGGGGAGCAGAACTTCGTCGCCGACGAAGAGGCCCGCCGCCGCGCGGCCAACCGGGCCGCCAAAGCCGCCGAGTCGCTCACCCAAAGCTGCGAGATCGATGTCTCGACCTTCGAGGACGAGGCCGGGCTGGAACAGATCGAATGAGCCCGGAAGGGCCGCCGGGACGTATCGCGGTACCTCCCTGCGGCCCTTCCCTGCCGGTTACCTCTGAGCATAATGCGGAAGGGTCCAAAAACACACGGGCATTCAAGACGCCCCAAAAGGAGGATACGATGGAACAATCCCGACGCGGATTTTTGAAGACACTGGCCGCAGGCAGCGCCGCAGCCGCAGCCACCACCGCCAGTGCCGTCGCCAAAACAGCACCGCCTGCTGCATCCAATGGTGTGGTAGTAGGCCACTCTCCCAAGAAGGAGATCCTCTACAAAAAAACCCGAGCGTGGGAAGCTTACTATAAAGCGGCCCGCTAAAACGAAAACACAAAGGAGATGGTGACATGAAACATGACACACACGATGTCCCCTCTTCCCGAGTCGGTCGACGTTCGTTTCTGAAAATGGCAGCCATGGCCGGAGCCTTCGGGGCTACCAGCACGTTCGCCAGCGCAACAGCGACACGACCCGCCACGGAAGAGGAGGTCAAAGACCCATATCCCGGATCCCGGAAGATCAAGACGATCTGTACGTCCTGTTCGGTCGGATGCGGGATCATAGCCGAGGTCCAGAATGGCGTATGGGTCCGACAGGAGGTCGCCCAGGATCACCCGATCAGCCACGGTGGACACTGCAGCAAAGGTGCCGACATGATCGACATGGTACGATCCAACGTCCGCCTGAAATACCCGATGAAAAAAGAGAACGGCGAGTGGAAGCGCATCAGTTGGGATGACGCCCTCGACCAGATCGCGGCCAAACTGAAGGATCTTCGCGGCGAAAGCCCCGAATCGACGATCTTCCTCGGCTCGGCCAAGATGAGTACCGAACAGGCCTATTATTTCCGAAAATTCGCCGCGATGTACGGTACGAACAACATCGATCACCAGGCTCGGATCTGACATAGCGCAACAGTCGCCGGTGTGGCGAATACATGGGGTTATGGCGCTATGACCAACCACCTGGGAGATATCCAGAACGCAAAAGCGATCATCATTTTCGGTGCCAATCCGGCGGTGAACCACCCGGTAGGGTTCGGTCACTTCCTCAAGGCCAAGGAGCGCAACAACGCGCAGATCATCGTGGTCGATCCACGCTTTACCAAAACGGCCGCCAAAGCCGACTACTATGCCCAGATCCGTCCGGGGACCGACATCCCGTTCATGTACGGCATGCTCCATCTGATCTTCAAGAACGGATGGCACGACAAACGGTTCATCAATGACCGGGTCTACGGCATGGAAGATGTGATGAAAGAGGCCAAAAAATGGACGCCGGAAAAAACGGCTGAAGTGACCGGGGTCCCGGCGAATCTGATCATTCAGATCGCCACGGTGTATGCCAAGTCCCGCCCGGGAACGCTGGTATGGGCCATGGGTCTGACCCAGCACAGCATCGGCTCTTCCAACACCCGGATGGCCCCGATCCTGCAGCTGGCGCTGGGGAACATGGGTGAAGAGGGAGGCGGTACCAACATCCTCCGCGGACACGACAACGTCCAGGGCGCGACCGATATGTGCTGCCTCTCCCATACCCTGCCGGGCTACTACGGCCTCAAGGACGGCTCGTGGAAATACTTCGCCAAGAGCTGGGGTGTGGACTACGACTGGCTGGTCAAACG
>Ga0256843_1001623_pt1 | contig 17522 bp, 23 predicted proteins | sample AlvinellametaG_FD_191572 | JGI IMG/M metagenome (GOLD analysis project Ga0256843, IMG submission 191572) | Pompeii worm associated microbial communities from hydrothermal vent at the East Pacific Rise, Pacific Ocean - Alvinella | ecosystem: Host-associated > Annelida > Integument > Unclassified ... | reverse complement strand
CTGCTGCTGCATTCGCTAACGATGGTGAAGTTGCAAACCAAACTCTTAAAGCATACTCTATGCTTGCTGCTGGTTTAGCAATCGGTACTGCTGCACTTGGTGGAGCAATCGGTATGGGTAGCACAGCTGCTGCAACAATCGCTGGTACTGCTCGTAACCCAGGTTTAGGTGCTAAACTTATGACTACAATGTTCATCGCTCTTGCAATGATCGAAGCACAAGTTATCTATGCACTAGTAATTGCGTTAATCGCACTTTACGCTAACCCATATTTAGGTTAATCTTTAACGATTACTAAATATACCTCAGTCTAACTCTTTTTGAGTTAGACATTTTTATACCACTCTTTAAATGCGCAGGTGGTGGAATGGTAGACACGCAACGTTGAGGTCGTTGTGCCTTCGGGTGTGGGGGTTCAACTCCCCCTCTGCGCACCACTTTTACAATGAAAAATCAATATTTAAATCTCATCATTTTCCCAAGCTTCTATAGCATCATTTAATGTTTCAAACTCATCAGATTTACCGATAATAAAAATTTCATCAAATATATAACAGATAATACGTCTGCTAATAGGTTCAAGCAGAAATACAGCATACTCCTCAACAGTTCTCATATCTACAGAGAGTACGCGCATACCATCAATAATGTCATTTATTTGCGGAGTTACATCATACTCCACTCCGATAAGTTTTTTCCCGTCACTTTGATATATAGCCACAACAGACCTTTTTTAGTATAATTCTAGCAAAAAAAGGCAATATTTATGCAATCACTACTTTTTGTTTGTCTTGGTAATATATGTCGTTCTCCTTTGGCAGAGGGTATTGCAAGAAAAAAAGCCACAGAGATGGGTTTAGATATAGAGATAGATTCTGCCGGAACGGGTGATTGGCATATTGGTGAGCCACCTTGTCAAAACTCTCTTAAAGTTGCGAAACTACATCATATAGATATATCACAGCTACGCTCACGCCAAGTCACTAAAGAAGATTTTGAGAAGTTTGATTGTATTGTTGCACTTGATGATAGCAATATTGCAAATCTTAAAAAGATGGGTGCAAAAAATATTGTAAAGCTTGGCAATTACGGATATGATGGTGCTGATGTGCCTGACCCCTATTTCTTTAATGGTTTTGAAGGTTTTGTAGAGGTATTTAAAATGATAGAAGTTTGTGTAAATAATCTTTTTAGTGTAGAATGTAACTATAAGGAAAAAGAATGAAAATAGCAAATGATGTATCTGAGTTAATTGGGAATACTCCTTTAGTAAAACTGCAATATCCCTCACGTGAGAGTGGTGCTACGATTTTGGGAAAATGTGAGTTTATGAATCCTAGCTCTTCGGTAAAAGACCGTATAGGTTTTCATATGATTCAAAGAGGTATTGAGGCAGCTCTTATTACAAAAAACACGACCATAATTGAGCCAACAAGTGGCAATACGGGTATTGCACTCGCCTCTATATGTGCGGCAAAAGGTTTAAAGCTGATTTTGACTATGCCTGACTCTATGAGCATAGAGCGAAGAAAACTTCTAAGTGCTTTGGGGGTAAAGCTTGTCTTAACTCCGGCAGCAGAGGGTATGCAAGGCTCAATCGCAAAAGCAGAGGAGCTGCGTGAGACTCTTGAAAATGCAATTATTCTGCAACAGTTTTCAAACCCTGCAAACCCTGAGATTCACGCATTGACAACAGCCCGTGAGATAGTGCGTGATACAGAGGGAGAAGTTGATGCTTTTGTTGCTGCGGTAGGAACAGGCGGTACACTTACAGGAACTTCACGGGGATTAAAAGAGAGGTGTGCCAATATTGCTGTTTTTGCTGTTGAGCCCGAGGCTTCGGCTATTTTATCAGGAGAGGCTCCAGGAGTACACAAAATTCAGGGAATAGGAGCCGGATTTATCCCTGAGATTTTAGATACTTCCATATACAGTGAAGTGATAAAGGTGAGCGATGAAGATGCAATAGCTACAGCAAAAATGCTCGCACGCAAAGAGGGACTGCTTGTCGGTATATCGGCAGGTGCAAATGTATATGCTGCAATGCAGATTGGCTCACGCAAAGAGTTTCAGGGCAAAACAGTTGTTACAATCCTTTGTGATACCGGTGAGCGATATTTAACTACAGAGCTTTTTGGTGAAGATTGAGTTTTTAGAGACGATAAAGGTCCTAGATGGCAGCTTATGTCATATTGAGTATCATCAAAGACGCTATGAGCGAACTCTGGCATCTTTTGGCGTGAGAGATTTTCTCCGCCTTGATAAAGTTCTTGCTCCTCCGCAAGATGGTCTCTATCGTTGCCGTTTTCTCTATACTACAGAAGGAGCATTTACGAAGAGTTATCATAGGTACAAAAAAAGAGATATTCAAAAGTTAAAAGTGATACCATCTGATACCCTTGAGTATGATAAAAAATATGCAAACCGTGATGCACTAGAGAGCCTCTTTGAACAAAGAGAGGGGTGTGATGATATCATTATTGTAAAAAATGGGCTTTTGCAAGATACTACAATAGCAAATATCGCTTTGTTTAATGGAAGAGATTGGCTGACACCAAACAAGCCGCTTTTAAAAGGAACAACACGAGAGAGACTGCTGCAAAGCGGTTTTTTGAAAACAGCCGATATAAGAGCAAAAGATTTAAAAAAGTTTCAAAAAATGGCATTGATGAATGCAATGATAGATTTTGATATAATTGCAGAAAATAAAAGCTTAGAGGATATAATTTGTTAGAGAGTTTAGTAGAAGATAGAGATTTTGCACATTTGATGAAAAAAAGTATGCAAGAACTTATTGTTCTTTTTTTTCAAAAAGAGCAAAATTTTGGAATATTGTGTAAAATAGAGGATGTCTCCTTTGCTCCTGAGTTACCAGAGGAATTGGCCGCAGACTTTAGACCTTTGACACTTTTCTTCTTGGCCGGATATACATTTGAGACAGCCAGAATAGAGAATGATATGTTGATTTTTGAAGCTGGTTTTGGGAGTGATAACTTTGGAAGTGTCGTCTCTGTACCGCTTTTGAGCATTTTACAGATTATTGTTGATGAAACCCCTGTTTTTATAAATGTAGCTATAGAAAAAGAGCCAGATGAGAAGATACAAGAGAAAAATATTGATGAGAAAGGGGTGAAAAACTCTATGGCCTCTTTTTTGTCAAACCCTGAAAATTCAAAGTTTCTAAAAAAGAGTTAATCCCTTTTTTAGACTCTGTGGAGTGAGAGAAGATAATTGACTACATTATCAACAAATGCGTCGTGTTTTCTCTCTTTAAGATAGACGATGTAAAAATTTCTCTTAATTTTATAGTTTTTAAGACGTGCTTCAAAGAGTGTGCCGTTTTCTACTTCAGCTTTGATAACGTGGCGAGACATAAGTGATACAAGAGGACGCTCTGCATTTTTATCTGAGTGCATAATCGTCTCTTTAATAGCCGTAGGAGAAGCGAGAACACCAAGTACATTAAATGTATTACAAGCAACGCCAATCTCTTCAAATACTTCTGCTGTTAGTTTTCTTGTATGTGAGTCTTCATTCCTACAGATCCAGTCAAATTCATAAAGGTCATCTGCGCTTAGATGTTTTTTGATAGGTTGGTTTGAAAAGAGTACAAGTTCATCTTCTACCCACTCTCTGTGAATCATATCCTCTTTAAAGACAGGAGACTCTATAAGTGCCACATCAATTTTTCTATCTTCAAGCTGTTCTATGACATTAGCAGAGAGATCAACATTCATAAAGACTTCATTGTTAATGCGTTTTTTAATCTCTGCAAGATAGTTTGGCAAGACATAGTTTCCGATTGCAAAAGAAGCACCCATTACAAATGTAAACTCTTTGTTGATAATTTTAATGAGATCTTTTTCAGAGTTTTGAATCGCTTTTTCAAGACGAGTTGCAATTCTATAGAGATCTTCTCCCTCTTTTGTCAGCACAATTCCATTCTTTTTTCTCTCAACTATTTTTGTATCGAGATAATCTTCTATAAATTTAATCTGTTGTGTGACAGCAGGTTGGGAAATGCCCAGTTTAGCGGATGCTTTGGAGAAACTTTTCTCTTTGATAACCATCAAAAAAGTCTGTAATTTGGCAAAATCTTTTAGCATAATAATTCCTATAACTTATGATAATAAGTGAAATTATAACTCATAATTATAATTATTGCAATAGCTTGGGAATTATTTTTAGCTTTTTTTGTTATAATATTACTACTCTACAAATATAGTGAAGTTTTATGGAAAAAATATTTAAAAATTTAAACGAATCACAAGCCGCAGCTGTAAAGCAGACGGAAGGTCCGGTACTTATATTAGCAGGTGCAGGAAGCGGAAAGACAACGACAATAGTTTCACGTTTGGCTTACCTTATTGAAGTGCTAGGTATTCCTCCCGCAAATACCCTGACACTTACCTTTACAAACAAAGCTGCACGTGAGATGAAAGAGCGTGCTATGGCTATGATGGATAAAAACGGAGCCTATCCGCCACTTCTATCTACTTTTCATAAATTTGGACTTCTCTTTTTAAAATTTCATATCCATCTTTTAGGACGACAAAACAATTTTGTTGTTATTGATACAGATGATAAGAAGCGCATTATCAAAAAGATAAATTCAGAACTCCCTCTACCGCTTATAGCGAGTGAAATCTCACGCTATAAAAACTCTCTTTTAACACCGGACGAGGCCTATAAACAGGCAGAGCTCTTTAACTATAAACAGATTGCAGAGGTCTATGCGAAGTATGAAGCCTATCTAAAAGAGAACAATCTTGTAGATTTTGATGACCTTATTGCTTTGACATACAAGCTGCTGGATGAGAACCCAGATTTGGCAGAGAAGACTTCACAAAAGTACCAGTATATTATGATAGATGAGTATCAAGATACTAATGAGCTGCAGTTAAAACTCATTCAAAAACTCTGCACTACACATAATAATATCTGTGTAGTAGGAGATGATGACCAGTCTATCTATGGTTGGCGTGGGGCACACATACGGAATATTATTGAGTTTGACAAAGATTTCAGCGGTGCAAATATCTTCAAACTAGAGGAGAACTACCGTTCTCGTGCTCCGATTTTAAAAGTAGCCAACGCTTTGATTGACCATAACCGCTCACGCCTTGGTAAAAATCTTCTTGCTACCCGTGGTGAGGGGGATGATGTTGTTACACTCAATTCAAACGATGAGAATGAAGAGGCAAGAAAAATAGCATCACAGATTCAAAAACTGCTTGATAGCGGTGTTGCCCCAAATGAGATAGCTATTTTATACCGTGTGAATGTACTCTCACGCTCTATTGAAGAGGGACTTAACCGCGCAGGTATTGCCTATAAGCTTGTTGGAGGATTACGCTTTTATGACAGAGCAGAGATTAAAGACCTTATATCCTATATTCGTGTTATTACGAATAATCACGATGATTTCTCTTTTAAACGCATTGTCAATAAGCCAAAACGTGGTCTGGGAAAGGCGAGTGTAGATAAAATTGAACTTGCGGCTCACGCAAAGGGGAGCTCAATCTTTGAGTATATCAAAAGTGTTGATATCAAAGAGCTTGAGGCACTTGTAAAGAAGAAAAATGCAGCAACTCTGAAGAAGTTTGTCTCAGATATTGAAGCTATTGCACAAGTGGCAAAAGAGTCCACCTATGAATTTATAGATGTTTTGGAAGAGAGCTTCCATCTTAAAGATATCTATGTCAATATGCAGGATGCGCAAGAACGCATACTCAATATGGATGAGTTTTATGGACTCTTTAGAGATTTTATTAAAAACAACCCGGAGGCCTCTTTGGATGAGTTTTTAAATGAACTTACACTCCAGAGTGACCAGGATCAGGTTGAGGGCGAATCTATCTATATGATGAGTATTCACGCTTCAAAAGGTCTGGAGTTTGAACATCTCTTTGTTATAGGAATGGAAGAGGGCTTTTTACCACTTGTAGGTGATGGAAGTGACCTTGAAGAGGAGCGTCGCTTAGGGTATGTTGCTTTTACCCGTGCAAAAGAGACACTCACGCTCTCTCACGCAGCAAGCCGTTTTTATAAAGGGCGAAGAAGTGATTTAGCTAAGAGCAGATTTTTTAATGAAGCGGGCTTATGTGACGGCTCTTTGATAGTTGAGAAGAACACCGCCTTTAAAAAGGGTGATTTAGTTCGTCATAAAATCTTTGGAACGGGGCGTGTGACAGGAGTGAGTAAATCGGGACGAGAGTTCAAACTTCAGATTAACTTTGCTGGAACGAAGCGTGATATCCTGGCCTCTTTTGTTGAGAGATTATGAATCGTCTCTTTGTTGCCTATAAGCCAAGCGGTATCGGTTCAAATAAATTTCTCTATACTCTAAAGAGAAAGTACAATGATAAAAAAGCAGGTTTTGCAGGAACACTTGACCCTTTTGCAAAAGGGGTTTTGCTTGTAGGTTTTGGAAGCCATACAAAGCTTTTTCGTTTCTTGAACAAAACACCAAAAAGCTACCGTGCAACACTCTGGCTTGGAGCCAAGAGTGATTCGCTAGATATTGAGATGATTGATAGAGTAAATATTGTACCTGAACTAACTCTCACGCAGGTAAAGGAGGCTGTCAAATCTTTAGAGGGGGAGTTGGAGTATGAGCCGCCGATATTTAGCGCAAAACGTATTAACGGGCAGCGTGCCTATGATTTGGCGCGTGCAGGAAAAGAGGTGATACTCAATAAGATAAACTCAACAATTTATGAGACAAAACTTCTTGCATACTGCCACCCTTATGTGACATTTGAAGCGACGGTAAGTGAGGGGACATATATTCGCTCACTCGGGCGTATCATTGCGCAAAGGCTTGGAGTGGAATATGGAAGTCTTAGTATGCTTGAGCGGCTTTGTGAGGGGCAGTTTGTCTATGAGAATGAAAAACCGCTTGATATTAAAAAATCACTCAATATCCCTCAAAACTTTTATCTTGGTGATGAAGCAAATGTCAGATATGGAAGAGTTCTTGCTTTAGAAGATTTAAAAGTGCAGGATGACGGCACATACTGGCTGGATAACGGAGATAATATCTCTATTATTACAATAAGCCAAGGGCGTGTAAAATATGAATTAGGAAGAATCCAATGTTAGTACTTGCAAGAAAATTAAATGAATCAATCGTGATAGGCGATAATATTACTATCAAGGTTGTTTCACTTGAAAATGGTGTTGTAAAACTGGGAATTGAAGCTCCGCGTGAGGTCTCAATCATTCGAAGTGAGCTTATTGAAGAGGTAACAGCCTCTAATAAAGCAGCAGTTCAGGAGTATGCACCTGATAGTGAATCTCTCAGCTCACTCTCAAAACTTTTAGGGAAGTAAGAACGCAATGAAAAAGTACAAAGCCTTTGCCAAAGTAAATATCTTTTTAAAGATTACAGGAAAACGGGAGAATTATCACGAGATACTTTCACGTTTTATGCGGGTAGATACTCTTTATGATGAACTCTCTTTTGTCTCAAAAGAGACGCTTGATGCAAAAGCAAATGATTTTACAATTTTAGGTGACTTCTCCTGTAAAACAGAACAAAATACAATCTATAAAGCCTATATGGCACTCAAAGAGGCTACAAACTCAGAAGCTTTAGAGAAGTTAATGCATACCTATGCCATAAAAGTAGAAAAACAGATTCCTGCATTTGCAGGTCTTGGCGGAGGCAGTAGTGATGCGGCAAGCTATCTTAAGATGTGCAACGAAGTACTGCATTTAGATTTGAGCCTGAATGAGTTAGCGGCTATTGGTGTAAAAGTGGGTGCGGATGTTCCTTTCTTCATCTATGGATATACAAGTGCAAATGTGAGTGGAATTGGAGAGGTTGTTGAGCCCTTTGATGAACAAGTGCTCTCTTTTGAGATATTTACACCTAAAATTGAGATATCAACACCAAAGGTCTATAAGGCATATAGAGAAAACTTTTATGCTCCTATTGATGGATTTATGGCGCAGCAACTAAAAGAGAGACCTTCACGTGAAGTTCTGCAGACAATGAGCGCACAGGAGGCAAATGATCTTTTTGCTCCGGCTCTGCAGGAGTATAAAGCGTTAAAAGAGTACTATAAAGATGGATGGTTTTTTAGTGGCAGCGGCAGTAGTTTTTTTAAGATAAAGGAAGAGAATAGAAATGGGTGAGACGATAGCAAAAAATAAAAAAGCCTATCACGACTATTTTATAGAAGATAAATTTGAAGCAGGTATGGTGCTTAAAGGGAGTGAAGTAAAAGGACTCCGTGCACATCGTGTTAATTTAAAGGATAGTTTTATCCGTTTTATAAAGGGGGAAGCATACCTCTTCAATGCACATATTGGACGCCTTGAGACGACACACCACTTCTATGGTCATGAAGAGAGAGCTCCACGGAAGCTGCTTTTGCATAAAAAAGAGTTGGCAAAACTGCAAAAAGCAGTTGATCGTGACGGCTATACAGTTGTACCTTTGCAACTCTACTTTAACAATCGCAACATCGCAAAACTTCAAATCGCTCTGGCAAAAGGGAAACATCTGCATGATAAACGCCAAGACCTCAAAGAGCGTGACCAAAAACGTGATATTGCAAGGGCTATGAAGGATTATTAATGAGAGTTCTCTTCTTCTTTTTGCTCTTTGCAACATCACTGTTTGCTTTTCGTTTTGAGATTATCAACCAAAAGCCTGCAAACGGCAAGAGTGCTCTTATTAAATTTCCAAAAGAGCAGGGTATTACTTATGAAGATATCTCTATAGGCAAGAGGCATTTTAAAATATTTCAAAATCCGCTCAAGAGTGATGAGTATTATGCGCTGCTTCCTTTTTCTTATTATGATAAACCGGCAACGAAAGAGATTGTTATCTACTATAAAAAGCGTGCTAAGCAAGAGAAAAAGATACTCTTTATAAAACTCATTGCAGGTAAATATAAAAAAGAGACAATTCATGTAGATAGCTCCAAGGTAAATCCAAAAGCACCGGCAGTTAAAAAACGCATAGCAAAAGAGTATAAAGAGGCGATGCGTATCTATCATACCGTTACAGACAGAAGTTACCTGCGTGAGCCTTTTATTTTGCCGTTACAGAGCAAGATAACAAGTGAATTTGGCAAGGCAAGAGTCTATAACGGCTCCCTTAAAGGGTATCACAGCGGAACAGATTTTCGTGCAAAGGTAGGTACTCCAATCGTTGCTGCAAATGATGGAAAAGTTGTTTTAGTAAAAAACAGATTTTACTCTGGTGGTACGGTTATTCTTGACCACGGTGAAGGAATATATACCTGCTATTTTCATATGAGCAAATTTGATGTTAGTGAGGGTGCAGTGGTAAAACGCGGAGAAAAACTCGGGCTCTCAGGAAAAAGCGGACGAGTAACGGGTCCCCATTTACATTTTGCTGCTAGAGTAGATGGGGTTCAGGTCGATCCGCTGCAACTAATTACATTACTTAATAATAATCTTTTAAAGGAAGATAAACAATGACACTTTTCCAACTTTTGATGCTGGCTGCATCGGCATTTTTTGCCTATAAAATCTATGAACATATTCAAACTTTGCAAGATCCGCAAGAAAATCAGGACAATAACTCTAGAAGTGCAGATGCCTTCTCAACTTTTGATGCATCTTCACTTATTGAAAAAGCAGATGAAGCGATGCAAAAAGGAGATTTGCAAAAGGCACTTGCTATCTACTCCGAAGCAAATATAAAATCACCAAAAGATGCAGAGACACTCTTTAAAATGGGCTATGTCTTGGCAGAACAAGAGCGATATGATGAGGCGATGGAGTATTATAAAGAGGCACTAGAGTTAGACCCTAACAATACCTATATTCATCAGGCAATGGCATCACTTTATAGAAAAATGGGTGAGTTTGCTAGTGCGAGAAATCATCTCAATGCCTCTTTGGATATCAATGATAAAAATCCTATTACCTACTATAACTATGGGAATCTCCTTGTAGATATGAAACATTTTGATGAGGCAAAAGTGATGTATCAAAAAGCAATAGAGCTTGATGATGATTTTAAAGAGGCAAAAGAGGAGTTGGCAAAACTTGAGGGAGAAAAAGAATGAAAATTTTAGAGATATATGAAAAACTCAATGAACTTTCTCCTTTTGAACTGCAAGAGTCTTGGGATAATTCAGGACTTTTGGTGGGAGATTTTAAAGATGATATTACAACGGTGGCACTCAGTATTGATGTAGATGAAGAGCTGATAGACTCCCTTGATGAAAGAACCCTGCTTATTACGCACCACCCTATTATTTTTGGAGGGCTGAAGCAGTTGGAATTTTCAAAATACCCTGCAAATCTACTCCATAAGATGATTCGTAAAAATATCTCAAATATTGCGATGCATACCAATTTTGACCAGACACATCTCAATGACTATGTTGCAACAGAAGTACTTGGGTATGAGATAGTACAAAAAGATGGCTTTGTTGCATATCTGGATATTAATGAAGATTTTGAGACTTTTGCAAAAAAAGTAGCAGCTGCATTTGGTCTGCCTCATGCAAAGTGTGTTCAAGCAAACGCATTTGTAAAAAGAGCAGCACTCACAACCGGAAGTGGATGCTCTTTAATGCGAAGTCTGGATGCTGATTGTTTTTTGACAGGTGATGTAAAATATCACGATGCAATGGAGGCAAAAAGTATAAATCTCTCACTAATTGACATCGGACATTATGAAAGTGAGCAGTTTTTTGCACAAATTTTGCAAAAGCATTTGAAAAATTTAGGTTTAAAAGTTATAATTGCGACATCAGAAAATCCATTTAGCTATATTTAAATAGATTAAAAGAAAAATGGATATATAGTAAAACCCCAAAGGACTCCAATGAACAAGCACTTAAAGCAACTAATTGATCTCTCTATTATAGATAAAGAGATAGATGCGTTTGAGCCTCAAATAGAAGAAGCAAACTCAAAATATGAAGCAGCATTAGCAAAAACAAAGAGTATTGAGTCAGATATTGAAAATTTAACGAATGAAATTAAAGAAGAAGAGATAAAAAAAGCAAAGAATGAATTACATCTTGCTGAACTCTCTGCAAAACTTGAAGAAAATGCAAAAAAATCTTCTGAAGTGAAAACTGAGCGTGAGATGAAATCACTGCAACTTGAAGAAGAGATTGCAAAAGAGCAGATTACATTTGCAAATGAAGAGATTGAAAGACTTGAAAAGATTATTGAAGCGAAAAAAGAGCAAATTGCTGCTGCTGAAGCTTCTTTAAAAGAGTTGGCAACAACTTTAGAGAGTGTAAAAGCAGATGTAGATAGTAAGCTTGAAGCGATTAACAAAGAGCGTCAGGAAGTGTTCAAGAAAAAAGAGAAACTCCTCTCTGATATCAATCAAAAAGGGCTTGCATTTTATCAAAAAATCCGTAGATGGGCAAAGAATACAACAGTTGTTCCGGTAGAGGACCAAGCGTGTATGGGTTGTCATATGCTGATTGGCGATAAAGTATATGCAGATGTTATCAAAGGTGAAGATATTACAACTTGTCCACATTGTGGTCGTATTCTTTACGTGAAAGCTAGCGAAGAGTAGGCTTTGAGCCTCTTTAGTCTTTTTTACTTTTTTTTAAGTGTAGTGCTCTATATTGTAGCGCTGCCACTTCTTATTTTACTCTCATTTAAAAAAAAATACCAAGAGTCGATTCCAGCACGATTTTTTCTCTTTAAAAATCCTCCGTTTCAGAGTGTGGAGAGTTTATGGTTTCATGTGTGCTCCCTCGGTGAAGCAAGAGCATTAGGACCGATTTTAAAAGAGTTGTCGCAGCAGAAGATTCTTATCTCTACAATTACGCATACAGGTAATGCAGAAGCAAAACGCTATGATGCAGAAGTGCGTTATTTGCCATATGAACTTTTTTTGCCTTTTTGGATTAAAAAACAGAAAGTTCTTGTTGTCTTAGAGGCAGAGTTTTGGTATATGCTTTTTAGTGTGGCACGTGCAAGAGGAGCAAAAGTTATTTTGCTCAATGCCCGCATCTCTGATAAGAGCGTTGATAAATATATGAAGTTTGCATGGTTTTACAAAAAACTACTTGCAAATGTTACAATGATATATGTACAGAGTGAAGTGGATAAGAACAGATTTGTAGCCCTTGGTGCAAAAAATATAGAAGTAATTGGCAATATAAAATTAGCCGGAGAGATTAAAAAGACAAAAGATTATATAAAGCCTGAAGGTATAGAGTTAATTGTTGCAGGCAGTACGCACCCTGGTGAGGAAGCAGCAGTACTTGAGGCATTTGTCGCCTATAAAAAAGTGCAGCCTCACGCAAGACTAATCATAGTGCCTCGACACCCTGAACGTTTTGATGAGGTATATAACTCGATGCAGGAGTATGCAGACAAAGAACACTTGAGACTTGAGAAATTCTCTCAAAGCAAAGATTTGAAGAGTGATTTGATTTTAGTCGATATGATGGGAGAGCTGAACAATATCTATGCTCTGAGCGATATTGCAATATTAGGCGGTGCATTTCGTAATGATATAGGTGGGCACAATCCGCTTGAACCGGCATATTTTGGCTGTAAAATCATTACTGGAAAACATTTTTTTCACCAAAAAGAGCTTTTTAAGTATGTACATCACGTTCAGTATGTTGAGAGCGATGCAATAGAGTCTGCACTCAAAAAAGCAAAAGAACTGCCACCATCAATGGTAGAAGAGAAGATAAATTTAGAACCGGTAATTCAAAAGATTCGTGAATTTATGAACTAAAAAGATACAAGAGAAGATTTTCTCCTGTTTTGAAAAAATTAAAGGAATATATATTATGGCAACAGAAAAAGCATATAAATTATTAGCAAGACAAGAGGGTATATCAAACTCTCAGGCAAAATCTATGATAGACAGAGGACTTGTCTATGTAGGGAACAAAAAAGTAATGATCGCTCGTGGAGAGATTGACGAGAGAACTATATTTCGTGTAGAGAAGGTTGAGAAGGTAAAACCTATCTTTGAAAATGATGATATTATCGTTGTAGATAAACCTGCATATGTCAACTCGGATGAGATTGAACGTCAGTTTAAAGGTGCAAGATTGCTTCACAGACTTGACCGTGAGACAAGTGGTGTTTTAATGCTTGTAAAAAATGAAGAGTTTCGTGAGAAAGCCATTAAAGAGTTCGCACAAGATAAAGTATATAAAGAGTATATCGCATGGTTAGAAGGGATTATGACAGAGCCTATTGAGGTTGATAAACCTATTCTTACGCAAAAGAGAAACAATCGTGCCACATCAAATGTGTCTCCAAAAGGAAAACCGGCACGTACGGAATTCTTTCCAGATATAGTCAGTGCAAAGAAGACAAAGGCAAAAGTCATTATTCATAATGGGCGTACGCACCAGATACGTGTGCATGCTAGATATATTGAACATCCGATAGTTGGTGATGAACAGTATGGCGGACGCCGTGCGAAACGTGTAATGCTGCATGCACATAAAGTAAGACTTTTAGGTATGGAGTTTGTAGCCCCTGAGCCTAAAGCTTTTAAAACCTTTGAGTAAAAGCAACCATAAAGCAAAAATAAGATAATATTTCTCACTTTTTACAGGAGCTAACAGATATGTTTTCTACACTAACAGATTCATTTACAAATGCGATAAAAAAGATTCGCTTTCATGACGATGAAAAGGCACTCTCTAAAGCATTAAATGAGTTGAAAAAGAACTTACTTAAAGCAGATGTAAACCATAAAGTTGTTAAAGAACTTATTCAAAAAGTTGAACTTGAGACAAAAAAAGCAGGCATAGGAAAAGATCAGTTCTTAGATGCTATGCGTAAAACGCTGCATGAACTTTTGGATATTGGAGGCAATAAAGGTTTTGTTTTTGCTCCAAATCCTCCGACTGTTATTTTAATGACAGGTCTGCAGGGTTCAGGAAAGACAACAACAACAGGAAAACTAGCAACCTATCTGAAAAATAAAAATAAAAAAGTTCTTATTGTAGCGGCAGATTTACAGCGTCTTGCAGCAGTAGAACAACTTCGTCAGATTACACAACAGATAGAAGTAGAGCTCTATGAAGATGAAGCGACAAAAAATCCGGTAGAGGTTGTCAAAGCAGCTTTGGAGTATGCTAACTCTAAAATTTTTGATGTTGTCCTCATTGATACTGCTGGTCGTTTGGCTATTGATGATGAGTTGATGCAAGAACTTCACGCAGTAAAAGAAGTTGCATCTCCAGATGAGATATTTTATGTTGCAGACTCCTTAACAGGTCAAGATGCAGTACGTACTGCAATGACATTTAAAGAAAAGATCGGAATTGATGGTGTTATCCTCTCAAAATATGATGGAGATTCTAAAGGCGGAGTGGCTCTTGGACTCTCATCTCAGGTAAAAGTACCGCTTAGATTTATCGGTATGGGTGAGAAGATGGAAGATCTTGAAGTTTTCTTGCCAGAGCGTATTGTCAATCGTCTTATGGGCTTTGGAGACATTGAAGGACTTGCAGAGAAAACTGCCAATGTCATTGATGAAAAACAGGCAAAAAAACTTACTAAAAAGATTCAAAAAGGGAAGTTTAACTTTAATGACTTTTTAGAGCAGATGGAGCAGATGAAGAAGATGGGTTCTATGAGCTCCATTATGGGAATGATTCCAGGGATGGGAAATATGGCAAAAGCTGTTAAAGATTTTGATTTGGAAAATTCCCAAGAACTGCGTAATATCAAAGCTATGGTAAGCTCAATGACACCAAAAGAGAGAGAAAATCCAGATCTTTTAAACAACTCACGCAAACAGAGAATTGCAAAAGGGTGTGGTTTGGAAGTTGTTGAGATTAACCGTATGATTAAACAGTTTAAAAATGCTTCAAAGATGGCAAAAAAATTCTCTGGTAAGAATGGAATGAAACAACTGCAATCAATGATGGGACAGATGGGTGGCCCTGGAGGAATGGGTGGATTACCTAGATAGTATTGCTATTTAAGAAAAGTTAAGCTATAATTCCACCGAAATTAAAATCTTCTTAAACAATACCTCTGTGATAAGAAGATTTGTAGCCAAAATACTGGTTACATGTGTACATCCAACTATAGAGATGGTAAGAGGGAAGTATTTATTAAATTAAGCAAAGCGCTTACTTACATTTATCCCTTCCCACACTCTTTTCTCTTTGTTTGTATAGATATAACCAGTATTTTGGTAAAAAATTATTATTAGGAAACAATATATGACAGTAATTAGACTTACTCGTATGGGAAGAAAGAAAAGACCATTTTACCGTATCGCGGTAACAGATAGCCGTAAACGTAGAGATGGTGGTTGGATAGAGCTTATTGGTTACTATAACCCAATGACTAAAGAGCTTAAAGTTGATGATGAAAGAGTTGATTACTGGTTAAGCGTTGGTGCTAAGATGAGTGATCGTGTTAAAAAGATAACTGGTCGTTAAGATGATTGCTGATTTTGTCGCTAACTTTGCAAAACTGATAGCAACACATCCTGAAGATGTAAGAGTTGAAGTTCAAGAAGGCGATGAAGCAACACAAATAACTCTCTATGCAAATCAGGCAGATATCGGAAAGCTGATTGGCAAGAGTGGAAAAATGATAGGTGCGATTAAAACTGTTATCTCTGGCTGTAAAGCAAAAGATGGAGTGAGTTATCGAATCAATGTTGAAGCAATCTAAAGAGCCTCTATTACATATTGCTACAATCGGTAAAACGGTTGGTATTAAAGGCGATATGAAATTACACATAAAGTCAGATTTTCCGGAACAGTTTAAGAGTGGAGCATCATTCTTGACAAATAAGAGAGAGAAGATTACACTTAGTGATGTAAATCTTACTCGAGGTATTGTTAAAATAAACAATATTAACAATCCAGAAGATGCTAAGAAGTTTGTTAATGCAAAACTTTTTACAACTTATGAAGAGACAAGAAAAAATTGTCATCTTGATGAAGATGAATATTTCTTTTTTGATTTGGAAGATTGTGATGTTTATGAAGATTCCGAACTTCTTGGTCGTGTAAAAGAGGTAGAGAGAATTAATATTACAAATTATTTGAGTGTTGTAACAGATGCAGCTTTAGTTGCAAAAGGGTTACCAAAACATTTTTTGGTTCCTTTTATTGAACCTTTTAAAGTTTCTGTAGATATTGAAGCAAAGCGTATTGAGTTACGTGGAGCAAAAGATATATTAGAAGCATCATAAAGATGAAATATACATTTGTTACACTTTTTCCTAACCTGATTGAGGGTTATTTTAAAGACTCAATTTTAAAGCGTGCAATAGAAAAAGGTATATTGGAGATAGCATATCTCAATCCAAGAGACTACTCAACAAACAAACACTTTAAAGTGGATGATACAGCTGTTGGTGGTGGCGCTGGAATGGTTATGAATCCACAACCACTTTTTGATGCACTTGATGATTTAAAAGAAAAAGATGAAGATGTTCATATCATCTTTTTGACACCAGTTGCTAAAAGATTTGTACAAAATGATGCAAAGCGCTTGGCAAAAAAATCTCATATAGCGTTTGTGAGCGGACGTTATGAGGGGATCGATGAACGTGTAATTGAAAAGTATGCTGATGAAGTCTACTCTATAGGAGATTACATATTAACAGGAGGTGAATTGGCCTCTTTGGTAATATGTGATGCTACAAGTAGAAATATAGATGGAGTTCTTGGAAATGCTCACTCTTTAGAAGTTGAGAGTTTTGAGACGCAACTATTAGAAGCACCTAGCTTTTCAAAACCACAAAACTATGAGGGTTTAAGTGTTCCATCAGAATACTTAAAGGGAAATCATAGTAAAATTCGCTCACTAAAACTGGCTTTGTCTAAATGTAAAACAAAATTTTTTAGACCTCAAGAGCTTGTAAAATATAATTGCATCAATGCAGTCAGTACTCTAAAAAAGAGAACTAAAAATAAAAATAAGGACTTATCTTATGAGAAATAAGTACATAGAAAACTTTGAGAAAGCACAAATCGCTGAAAAAAATATTCCTGATTTTCGTGCTGGTGATACTGTTCGTTTAGCAGTAACAATTAAAGAGGGTGATAAAACTCGTATTCAAAATTATGAAGGTGTTTGTATCGCTAAGCGTGGTCAAGGTACTGGAGAGACTATTACAGTACGTAAAATTGGTGCTAACGGTGTTGGTATTGAAAGAATTTTCCCAATTTATTCTGATTCAATCGAAGAGATTACAGTAGTACGCCGTGGTCGTGTTCGTCGTGCTAAACTTTTCTACCTTCGTAGTCTTGCAGGTAAAAAAGCACGTATCAAAGAGCTTAGAAGAAAATAATTCTTCTAGCCTCTCACCTTTTTCTTCTTTTCTATCTTTCTTTTTAAATTTTTTATCTTTATTTTACAAAAAACAATTATTATATATTTAATTTAGTAGATGTAATTTATATCATTAAATAAACAAAATAACTTTTTCAAAATTCCTTCCAGAACTTCTCACAGTTTAAGTAATTTCTAAGCAATTTCCCCCTATAATTCCCATCCACAAACAGAGAGACCTTGTTTAAAAGGTTGAGAGAGACTTCGAGTTGAAG
>Ga0256843_1001622_pt1 | contig 17531 bp, 19 predicted proteins | sample AlvinellametaG_FD_191572 | JGI IMG/M metagenome (GOLD analysis project Ga0256843, IMG submission 191572) | Pompeii worm associated microbial communities from hydrothermal vent at the East Pacific Rise, Pacific Ocean - Alvinella | ecosystem: Host-associated > Annelida > Integument > Unclassified ... | reverse complement strand
GGCAGCGATGACACAAAATGTACTCATCGAGCTCCGCTTCATTTTCAATTTTCATAGTTATAATTATACCCAAGCAAGATAATAAGGACACACCATGCGACTGCTTTCACTGCAAACCCCACTTACCCACCCCTCTCTTACTATCGACACGGTTACAGAAAATCAACTTCTTAGAGTCCTACAACATGAGCAGTATGACTACCTGATTATTCATGGTGGAGACGGCACCATTCGTCGTACACTACAGAGCTTACAGCCTCTTGCTTCCATCCCACCTATTATTTTAAACCCTACCGGTTCGTTCAACGTTATTGCCAAACGACACCATGTGGCACCTTTAAATACAATATTACAAGGGTTATCTGAGGGGAAGCAGCCTCAGTTCTGCATACAGAAAAGCTACACTTTAAACAATATGCTTTTTCTCTTTAGTGCAGGTAACATGGGGGATCTACAGCATATTTTTCTGGCAGAGACACTACGTTTTGGGTGGTTAAAAAAAGGTATGGGCAAATATATTGTTGCCCTGCTTTTTCTGCTTCCATTTCATCTCTTTATGACACCGTTTATGCTCATGAGTAAAGAGCGTTTTTTTATCTTTACACCACTTGAAGGGGTAATTGACCATATAGGAAACTTGTATGGTAAAGTCCCTTCCCCACTGACTATAGAGTTACAAAACACTTACAATTTTCTAGAGTTAGATGGTGATATCGTTCTTTTAAAAGACAACAGGTTGCACATAAAAGAGTCAAGAAGTATAAAAATTATAACAAAAATGTAACTAAATCATAATTTTTATTATTTTATATTGATTCTCTTACTATCTTTGTTTTATAATTCTTTCCTAGAGAGAGAAATTTTCTAAAAGGTAGAAAGAGAGAATGGACAAGCCAGATATCATCATTAATACCATTACACGTCAGAAGATAAAAAAGAGTGCACCTGTCGATGAAGAGGTACCTTTTGACGGTGGTGTCATGATAACCGAAACAGATACCAGAGGCATCATCACGTATGCCAATAAAAAATTTAGAGAGATGACAGGTTTTAGTAAAAAAGAGCTTATTGGTTCTCCTCACAGTATCAACCGCCACCCAGATATGCCAAAAGGAGCCTTTCGGGGAATGTGGCGCGTGATCTCTCAAAAAAAACATTGGCGTGGCTATGTGAAAAATATGCGAAAAGATGGCAAGTACTACTGGGTACTTGTCTATATTCAGCCAAAGTTTGACTCAAAAGGAGAGCATATCGGATACATTGCCGGACGAAAAATCGCTTACCCTGAATCAATTGAAGAGGTTAGCAAACTCTATGCCAAGTACCATGGAGATGAGCATATTGAAAACCCTGTCTTCCTTGATGACAGCTACAACAACTACCTACTTGCACAAAAATCTTAAACTTTTAGAGCCTATGCAGATTCTCATAATAGGCTCTAACCCTCTCATCGACATGAATCACTCTTTTAAGGTAGTGCATCAGATCACCACGGTTAAAGTCTATCTTTAGGTATTGCGGATCAACCGCACGTGAGATAGCCACATAAAATTGACTTGGGGCAAAAATATGATCGACATTGCACACCAGATTGTCAATACTCATTCCCTGTGATTTATGGATGGTAACGGCATAGGCCAGTTTAAGAGGAAATTGTGAGAGTGTAGCCAAAGAGACAGGTTCTATGGTACCATCCTCTTTGACATCCATATCGAGCAGATCAAAGTCGTGACGCTCTACCCGAACAAAAGCATCATCTTTTTCAACAATCAGATAATCCTCTTCTATACTGTGCAAAATACCTCGTTCACCATTGACAAACTTACCCCATTTGTTTACAGTAAAGAGTACCGGTACGCCAACTTTTAATGTAAGCTGTTCTGTCACAGGAAGCATCTTCTTCCACCCTTCAAGCTTCTTTTCGTGTACGGCACCGGATTTTTCAAGTGTAGCAAAGAGTATTGTCTCTTCGCTCTCCAACTCATTGAGTTTGGCACGATTGGTACGCTCTACCTCTTCATTGCGTCCAAAAAGGTATGTTGGATCTCTCTTGAGCCCTTCGTTGTTCCATAACCGATGCATATAGTCCAAGACTTCATCATCACAAATTCCCATACGTACTTTTGAGAGAATATGGGTAAAGTGGGCATCTTGTGTACGCTTCATTTGTGTAAGCTCGATCACACTCAAATCGAACCGCTCCCACGCCATCGACTCAAAGGCATAGAGTTTGGTGCCAAAAATATCTTGTGAGTTACCAAAACGCTTCTGTATAGGGGGTAACTGAAAAAAGTCTCCAACAAAAAGTACCTTACCCAAATATCCATATGTATTGAGCCTATAGGCGATCATATCAAGCAGATCGGCACTTACCATCGAGATCTCATCGATGATAATCAGATCGGTTGCTTTGAGTACTTTTTTGAGATCGTTCAGTCGCTTCTTTGCACGTTTATCTTGTGCAGCGAGTGTCTCAAAGTCTGATGCAATACCAAAAATAAAAAAACTGTGAATGGTAAAACCACCAATGTTGACTGCACTCACCCCCGTTGAGCCAAGGGCGACTACCTGTTTTCCCGCTTTGCGGTAGTGGGCTATCACTTCATTGGTAATATAGCTCTTCCCTGTACCAGCCCCACCGGTTAAAAAAACATTACTGTGTTTGAGTGCTTCAAGCACCTCTTGTTTGTCTGCCATTAAAACTCTTTCACACTATTTACCAAATCCCACTTTGTCTACAATGCCGTAGCGGCAACGGCTTTGGTGTTTTTGGGTTGGTTTCAAGAGTGGTTGCAGGGTATTGCCTTTGCCTTGAAGGTGAAGCCATATTTCGGTAATGAGCCCATTTTTGCAACGCATTTCAAGTGCATTGGCACTCCCTTTGCCAAAAGTTGCTTCAAAGGCTCTTTTGACACCATCTATGCTGACACGCTTTCCGGTATTTTTTTGAAAGAAACGTGCCAGTTGTGAGGCTCTTATCTCTTCTGTTAGCGATACAGCATCTTCAAAGTAGTGCTGTGCAGAAGTACCATAACAGGTGCCATGTTTGATCCACTCGTGGCGATGCAGGTTCGACACAACCCCAGGCATTACCTTGGTAAGTCTCTGTTTGAGCTCCGGTGTTATTTTGGGCTCTGGCAGTCGATTCCAGTGTCCGTAGCGATCGGCGGTGATCAACCCTCTCTCTACACCACAATAGACACGATCTCTAGGCTGTGGCCATAAACCGTGAAGGGTGAAGTTTCCTTTTTTAAAAAAATCTCTTAACGAAGGTTTGCACTCTTTTTTCTTGCGGTGCGTCTCACAAAAAGCGTTTTGCCAACTGAGTGCCAAAAGATTTGCTTCGGATGTTGTATGTTTTCGTGTTTCTTGTGGCTCTTTTACTACCTCTTGCTTCTTTTTGGCTCCATAAAGCGGTGTACCCTTGAGTGGACGGAGTCGTAAACACGCATCATCTACCCAACGTGCTCCCGGGTTCTCCCCCTCTACCTTTACCAGGTACTGTCCCTTATGGTGCTCTAGCATCTCGTAGGTATGCGTCATATCAAGCTGTAATTGGTGGGTATTTTTGGTATGTTTGAGATTGTCATAGAGTGCACACGACTTGGCTGGATAGAGCTCAAGACGTGCCGACAGCGTAAGTGTAAAGAGTACTATAAGTAAAAAAGCACGATAGATCATAGGATTCCTTTTTATCATTTTCTTGGCATTATACCCCATTTTTTTCTAAAAACAATCGCTTTTACGCTATGATTTCTCTTATGATATTTGAAACACTAGAGAAAATCCCTACCACCTTTGGCAGTGCCTATAAGGCCCCATGCCCCCATCAGCGTAGAGCCACAAACATGATGCTCAACCCACTACAGCTAAAGCACCTCAACCGCATCGATGAGAGCGAAGCCGATATGATCACCCTTAACCTCGAAGATGCTATTGCCCCTTCACGCAAAAAAGAGGCCCTGCATAACATTGGGCTCTTCTTGTCACATCTTGATACAAGTCGCAGTTTTATTGTGGTGCGTGTCAACCCGCTTGATGAAGGCGGAGAAGAGGAGATAACCTACCTCAATCAGTTTGGTTTTGATGGCATTCGCCTGGCAAAAGTCAAAACCCAGCAAGAGATCGCCAGGGCATTAACCCTTCTAGACAAAGATAAGGAGCTTCACATCTCGTTAGAGACAAAAGAGGCCTTTGAAACCCTTACATCACTTCGCATAGACAAGAGGCTTACAACCGCCAATTTGGGCATATTGGATCTACTGACATCACTGGGACTGCCACAGTCACTTGTAACCGAGCAAAACCCAACCATCGACTACATCCTCTCTAAATTTCTTGTTGATGCCCACACCGCAGGTATTCACCCGATCGGATTTATGTACCAGGCCTATCATGACACCGAAGGGTTTAAACGGTGGTGCCAGTACGAAAAGGCGATGGGGTATCGTGCCAAAGCCTGTATGGGGCCCAAACAGGTAGCCATAGCCAATGCCGTCTTTGGTGCAACCCCCGAAGAGATCGCCAAAGCCCAGCATATCAAAGCCCGGTTTGAAGCAGAGTCTGCAAAAGGCAATAACGGCTTTATGGATGAGCGGTACGGACTCTTTATCGATGAGCCCATCTACCGTGATGCCCTGCTCGTTTTAGGAGAGAACCCATGCGTCTAATTGCACTTTTTATTGTGATCGCAACACTACTTTTAGCCAACGACGACAGGCCTCCTGTTGCTTATGACTACCTTGCAAAACCCAATGTGCAACGCTTTATTGCCAAAATGCACAAAAAATACGGCTTTAGCAAAAGTTACCTTACCTCCACTTTGCAAAAAGCCAAGCTCGATCGAGATACCCTTGCCCGTTATACCGGCAAGTTCAAAAAGAATTCAACCGTTGGAAGCTGGGAGCGTTTTAAACTTCATGTTGTCAACAAACCTACTTTTAAAGAGGCAAAAGCATTTAAACAAAAACACCACAAAACCCTTCAAGAAGCCTCTCGTATCTATCGTGTCGATGCAGACTACATTGTCGGATTTTTAGGGGTGGAGAGTCACTTTGGCAACTACACAGGCGACTACAACATACTTGATGCCCTTGCTACACTTGCCTTTCACCCCAACCGGATGCAAAAACTCTTTGCAAAAGAGCTAGAGCACCTCTTTTTGTTTGCCAAAGAGCGTGGCTATAGAATCGATGAACTTGAGGGCTCATTTGCCGGAGCGATGGGATGTGTACAGCAACTCCCCTCTATTGCCAGAAAGTTCAACTACGACTTTGACGGTGACGGTGCCAGTGTATGGGACATCGATGACTGTATTGGTTCTATTGCCAAGTTTATGCACTCCAAAGGGTGGAAAGAGGGAAAAACCGTGGCTGTACGGGCCCATTACAAGGGCAGACGCTTCCATGCCCTTCGCACAGGTTTTAAGACGAGCTACAATGTAAAAGGGCTCAAAAAATATGGCATCACACCAGCCCAACCCTACCCCTACCGCAAAGCCTCTTTGCTCAAACTGCACAACAAACGCTATGACGAACTCTGGCTTGGAGCCCCCAATTTCCGCATCTTGACAGCCTACAACGCCAGTACCAACTACGGCATGGCCATTCATCTGATCGCACAGTCACTGAAAGAGGAGGAGTAGCGCTACACACCAGTAGCACTCTTCTTAATACATAAATCCAAATAACCACAGTGGAATTTTATTGCCACTTCCGATTTCAATATCGTCTGCCACTACATAAGCATTAGCATTATCTTTGATCTGTTTGAATGATTTTTTTCTACCGCCTACTTCTAGCAGATACTTGCCATCAACCAGGAAATCACCTTTTTTTGCAACTTCTATCTGATGGCTGTTTTGTAACATACATGCCACAAATACTTCTCTGAGTGTACCAACATTACTTTGTGTACAGTAAGCATGATGCAAATTTGTATTGTTTAGGTAGATCTTGTCAGGCTTGACAAAGATTGCATCTCCTTTTGCTTTAGGCTTAATGTTATGTAAGATTTTGGCACGGCTTAAATACTCTAAAAAGCGGTAGAGTCCTTTATAGTTATTCTTCATATCCATCTTTTGCAGCAGCTCTTTGATGTTGGGTGTATAGGGGTGAGATTCACACAGAAGCCGTATCAGCTTTTTAAGGTTTTGCACACTCTCATACTCTATAGGGAAAATAGAGGGAATATCAACTTCAATAACTGTATTGATAGTTTGATTGAGTTTAATAAGATAATCCTCTTTATCTTCAAAATAGAACGGATAATACCCACGGGCTATATACTCTCTAAAACGTAGTGTTACATTAAACTTCTCAAGTAGATCATAAGCGATATCAACATGGTTTTTCAAAATATCATCCAAGGTAAAAAAGGGCAACTCTACCCCTTCACTCAACTCAATAAACTCTCTAAAACTCAATCCGTCCACTTCATATACAACCGCCCTTCTACTCAAGTCTGCTTTGGCATGGTTTAACTTTAATGCACTACTGCCACTAAAAATGACTTTGAGATCTAAAATGTCGTAGATCTTTTTAAGCTCTATCTCAAAATCTTTGTATTTGTGTATCTCATCTATGACAAGCACCTCTCCCTCTTCTTTCTGAAATGCCTGAGCCACCTCAAAGAGTGAAGGGATCGTAATGGTGTCGGCACTGATATAGAGTTTTTTACTAAAAGGTATATCGAGTGCTTTAAGATACTGAATAAGATAGGTTGTTTTGCCTACCCCTCTGGCACCGACAATACCTACCAACTTTTTATCGAGGTTAAGTCGATGGTGAAAATATCGTTTATAGGTAAAATGATTTTTACTAAACAGTGTACGCTGATACTCCCTAAGCTCATTTAGCATTCTCTGTCCTCTCTTGATTTTCACACATTCTATCAAAATTAGACTTGTATGTCTATTTTTGTATCTAAAAAATATATTTGTATGTCTAATTTTAACTCTTTTACCCTATACCTACTTAGAAGATACGTGCTATAATCACCTCTCTAAAGCAAGGAGTATGCCATGTCAGCCAAAGACAGAGTAAAGTGGAACAGAAAGTACCAAGAGAAACCGGCTCTGCTGAGTGCCCGTCCACCCAGCCCGTTTGTGGCGAACTATTACCATTATGCACCGCACAACTCTGCGATTGACATCGCTTGTGGCAATGGTAGACATACGCTCTTTTTGGCCCAACACGGCTTTAGTGTCGATGCAGTTGAGATCTCTTCGGTTGCAATTGAGTCGTTAACCAAAAAGATCACTCCGGCAATGAAGATCACCCCTATTGAGGCCGATCTTGACAACTTTGAGCCCTCCAATATGTATGGTCTGGCAGTCATGACAAACTTTCTTGACAGAGAGGTGATTGAGCGTATTGCCAAGAGCCTTCTGCCCCATGGGGTTTTCATTGTGGAGACATATATGGCTCATCCAGACAATGAGAAGACGCAGAGCAATCCTGATTTTCTGCTTCAGCCAAAAGAGCTTCAAATGCTTTTTAAAGAGGGGTTTGAGTGCCTGGCCTACGAGGAGTTCTGGAATGAGCCGCATGAGCTCTACCGTATGCGTAAACAGGCGATTGTTGTCCGGAAGCATTAGCAATATTTTGCTATACTCTTCTACTTTTTAGAGAGAACAGAGAAAGGATCAATATGCAATTTAATATTACAGCTTCACCACTACAAGAGATCAACGCCGATATAGAGCTTGTTATCGTAATAGAGAACAATCTCAAACACCCAACCGTCAAAGATAAAAAACTGCTCAAAAAAGCAGGGTTTGGCGGTACACAAAATGAAGTGGCCCTACTGGTTGAGAAAGATAGACTCTATGTAGGGGCAGAGAGTCTTGAACCCTCTGCCATTCGCCCTGCTGTTGCTTCGGCCGTACGTACACTCATTGGTAAAAAACGCTACAAACACCTCAAGGTAGCCACCTACATTGATGAGAAAGCGTCAACCGGCTCGATTCGTGCTTTGGTTGAGGGGGTTGTACTTGGAAGCTACACTTTTACCAAATACAAAAGCCAAAAGAGCCGTTCTCCACTCAAAGAGGTTACCCTCTCGCTTGAGGGGTATGCACCTCACAACATCAGTATCGAGGAGGCTTCAGAGGCTCTTCACCAAGGGGAGATCATTGCCAATGCCACCAACTATACCCGTAATATTGTCAACACTCCGCCAGATGACTTCTACCCAGAGAGTATGGTAAAAAAAGCCAAAAAACTGGCAAAAGCCACCGGACTCAACTGTAAAGTGCTCAATGTCAAGAAGCTTCAGAAAGAGAAGATGCAGACACTTCTGGCAGTTGCCCGTGCTTCCAGACATGAGCCCTATGTCATTCACCTAAGCCACAAACCCAAAAATGCCAAAAAGGTTGTTACCCTGGTAGGCAAAGGCCTCACCTACGATTCAGGTGGGCTCAGCCTCAAGCCCGGTGACTTCATGGTAACCATGAAAGCAGACAAGAGTGGTGCCTCGGCAGTTATCGGCATTATGAAAGCTGTTGCCGAAATGAACCTGCCTATTGAGGTACATGGCTTCTTGGGTATGGTAGAGAACATGATCGGAGGCGATGCCTACAAACCCGATGATGTGCTTAAAGCCAAAAACGGAAAAACCATTGAGGTACGCAACACCGATGCCGAGGGGCGTTTGGTACTGGCAGATCTACTCTGCTATGCACAACAAGAGGTAAAAGCAGACTACCTCTTTGACTTTGCCACGCTGACTGGGGCGTGTGTGGTAGGTGTAGGGCACTATACATCCGGTGTCATGGGCTTTAACGATGCACTCAAAGAGCAGGTTAAAGATGAGGCCCAAAAAGCCGGTGAACTGGCAACCCCGCTAGATTTTAACGACTACCTCAAAAAAACCATCAAGAGTGAAATTGCCGATGTCTGCAACATCTCCAACACCCGCTATGGCGGTGCCATTACCGCAGGGCTCTTTTTAAGTGAATTCATCGACAAAAAGCACAAAGAAAAGTGGGCCCACATTGATATTGCCGGTCCTGCCTTTGTAGAGCATGTTTGGGGAGAGAACCCAAGCGGTGCATCGGGTGCGGGTGTACGTATGATGGTTCAACTGCTACAAGATCTAGCCAAAGCGTAACCCCTCTTCTTGGCTTTGCCACCGCATCGGTGGCAATCGCTAACCCCCCTTTCACCAATATTTCGATAAAATCATACAAACTTAATCATTGAAGGAATAGCATGGGACTAGGCATAGGACTTGTAGGACTCCCTAATGTAGGAAAATCTACCACATTTAACGCACTTACCAAAGCACAAAACGCAGAGAGTGCAAACTACCCATTTTGTACCATTGAACCAAACAAAGCGGTGGTTCCAGTACCCGACAAGAGGCTCGATGAACTTGCCAAGATCGTCAACCCCGAGAAGATCCAGTACTCTACTCTTGACTTTGTCGATATTGCGGGGCTTGTCAAAGGAGCCAGTAAAGGTGAAGGTTTGGGAAACAAATTCTTAAGCAACATCCGAGAGACAGAGGTGATCTTACAGATCGTCAGATGTTTTGAAGATGAGAACATTACCCATGTTGAGGGTTCGATCGATCCTATACGTGATATCGAGATCATCGAAACAGAGCTTCTGCTCTCTGATATGGAGGCGTTGGAGAAGCGTATTGCCACCCTTCAAAAAAAGGTGAAAGGGAACGATCGTGATGCCAAGTTGCAACTGCCTGTGGCAGAAGCACTCTTGAAGCACCTCGAAGAGGGCAACCCCGCTTCAACATTTGAAGATAGAGACAATGAAGGCTTCATTACCCTGCTTAAAGAGCTCCGTCTGCTCAGTAATAAAGAGATTATGTATGGTGCCAATGTCGACGAGGATGGACTTGCCGAAGATAACGAGTATGTTACCGCTCTTAAGGCGTATGCCCAAAAGCATAACAGAGAGGTTATCAAACTCTGTGCCAAAGTCGAAGAGGAGATGGTAGACTTTGACGATGAAGAGAAGATGGAGATGCTTGAGTCTTTGGGTGTTGAAGAGTCGGGACTAGAGCAGATCATCCGTAAAGGGTTTGAGAAGCTTGGGCTTATGAGCTACTTTACTGCTGGTGTCAAAGAGGTACGTGCCTGGACGATCCGTCAAGGTACCACAGCCCCCAAAGCCGCAGCAGTCATCCACAACGACTTTGAAAAAGGGTTCATTCGTGCCGAAGTCATCAGCTATGAAGACTTTGTTGCGTGTGGAGGTGAACAGGGTGCAAAAGAGGCAGGGAAGATGCGTCTTGAAGGAAAAGAGTACATTGTTCAAGATGGCGATGTCATGCACTTTAGATTCAATGTCTAAAGCCAAAGGAGCAACCATGAGAAGATGGCTACTACTTGCTACCGCACTTCTGTTCATCAGCGGTTGCGAAAACAAAAAGGGGGCCTTTTTAAAAGAGGTACCACTCAGTGTCGATGTACCAACAGCTGTTCAAAGGCTTACCCGGATCATCGATCAAAAAAAGCTTACCTACTTTGGTACCATCGATCATACTGCTTCAGCCAAAAGAGCCGGGCTTAACCTGCGTCCTGAACAGGTAGTGCTCTTTGGAGATCCGCAAGTAAGCACACGCTTGATGGAGTGTAACCCCTCTATAGGGCTTGATCTGCCTCTGCGTATTCTCTTTACAACCGGTTATGAGGGAGAAACTACCCTCACCTATACCAATCCGGAGTATTGGACACTCAAACATAACATCAAAGATAAGTCATGTCTGGCGATTATTAACAACCTGAGTATCTCTATGCAAGAGCTTTCAGAGGCGATCGCCCAACCAAAGGAGTCCCATGCCGCTACAGACAAATGAGATCCTCTACCGGATTCAACAGGCCCTCAACCTCTCTGTCGATCAGATGCTCGAAGCCTACAGACTGGCCGACTACCCAATGCAAAAAGAGCATCTTGAGTCTCTGCTGAAACGTCGGCAAGACAAAGCGTTTCATCCATGTAGCTACGAAGAGCTTGGGGTATTTCTAGACGGCCTCATTCTGCTAAAACGCGGCCCCAGCCCAAAAAGCAACCATAGCGATGAAGTGGTTGAACTTACCAACAACCTCATTTTAAAAAAACTGCGTATTGCCCTTGAGCTCAAAGAGCCGGAGACAGAGATCATTTTTAACCTTGCCGATATCTTCCCTACCAAACAGGAGCTTAAGTCGCTTTTTCGTAAAGAGGGGCATAAGAACTTTAAAGCGTGTAGCGATGCACTTTTATTGGCATTCCTTGATGGACTCGCAGAGTTTTGCTATACTGGCGAAAGTGAAGTTTAATAAAGGAGAGGGACAATGAGACACGAGTACTACAGTTACGAACAGTTCATTACCGATGTCAAAGCACTGGTAGCACAGACACGCAGCTTTGAACCTGATGCCATTCTTGCCATTGCCAGAGGGGGTATGACACTAGGCCACGCCTACTCTCATGCCGTCGATAACCGCAACCTCTTTACTGTAAACTCTGTGCTTTATGACGGTGAAGTTCGCAGAAGTCATGCAAAGCTTACCAACCTTCCTGAACTAGACGGCTTTAGACGTGTTTTGATCTTAGATGACATTGTAGACAGCGGGGAGACACTCAAGTCTGTACTGCGAGTACTGCACGAACGCTACCCCAATACTGACTTTAAGAGTGCGGCTATCTACTTTAAACAAGGTGCAATCATTACACCTGACTACTACTTAAAAGAGGCAGATGCCTGGATCGACTTCTTTTGGGAAAAAGACTTTTTGGACGCATAGATGCTAAAGCCTCTGTTGCGTAAATTCAGACGCACGACACTTCTCATCGAAGGGTTGTTGCTGCTCTTTGTCTTTGCGATGCTCTACAACTTCTTTCTGCCTATAGGCAAAGAGGGGCGGATCGTCTACTTCGATGTAAACAACCGTCAAGAGGTACTACAGACACTACAACAAAACGGCTACAACATCACCGATTGGGATATCTTTTTGCTCCCCTATCATGCTATTCCTGCCAAAGGGTGGTATAGGCTTCTACATACCAAAGATGGACGTTACCACTTCTTTGATGCACTCAACCAAAACCCTGTAGAGAGTATGCATCTGCGTATCTACCCCGGAGAGACACGTGAAGAGATCATTCAGCGTCTGGCAAACGACATGAAACTCGATGCTAAGAAACTGCAACACTTCTATGATAAAAAGGCACAATTTAAAGAGGCTGACATTCTGGCAGGTACTTACAACATTGCCCGTGGTGCCGACGAGAACACCACCATTAATCACCTCTTCTCTCAGACACAAAAGAGCATCGAGGCACTCAAAAACAGATACCACATCGACACTATCGATAGAGATACCCTCAACACCTTTCTAACCGTCGCCTCTATTGTGCAAAAAGAGAGTAACAACCCCAAAGAGATGCCGCTTATCGCTTCGGTTATCTACAACCGTCTAGGTAGAGATATGAAACTTCAGATGGACGGCACACTCAACTACGGCAAGTACTCTCACAGTATCATCACCCCTGAGCGTATTAAAGAAGATACCTCTGCCTACAACACCTACAAATACAAAGGGCTCCCTCCTGCTCCATTGGCATCCGTTTCCAAAGAGGCACTGGAAGCGGCTATGTTTCCTGCCCCAACAGACTACCTCTTCTTTATGCTCGACAAAAATGGCGGACACAACTTCTCAGCTACCTATGCAGAGCATCTGGAGCACCTCAAGGCCTTTAGAAAGTATCTTAAAAAACGCCACAAAAAACGTTAGCCAAACAGCCTTGCCAGACGCTGCCACATCCGTTGCAAAAGGTGTGGTTTTTGGGATTGCTGTAGGGGTGTGGACTCATGCAAGGCTGTTAACTCCTGCTGTAGCTGACGCAGCCTGATACGGGCATTTTTGAGTGCTTTGGGTTCAAAATTACTTTGCATCCAATACCCTCTCTATCTCATGCATGGCATCTTCATTTTTTAGACGAAACTTAATCTCAATACGTCTTGAAGCCTCTTTGTTCTCTACACCATTCTCTTTAATCGCATCCAGGTACGCACGTCCGGAAGCAACGAGTAACGGTTTGAGATTATACTTTTGAGAGATCTCAAGCGAGAGCAGATAGTTCATTACCGCAAAGGCTCTGCGTTGGGAGAGTTCAAGATTGTAGAGGTACCCTCCATCGCTGTCGGTATGGCCTTCTATGATGATCTTGTCAAGATGCGGACGTATTTTGGGGTTTTGCATCAAGGCACCAATATACTCTTCAAAGGCCTCTTTTAAAGCACTCTTTGCCTCCTCTTTGAGTGTAGCACTCCCTTTGTCAAAAAGAATACTCGATGCAAGTTTAAGCGAACCGCTCTTTTTATCGATATCGATCTTCTCTCCTAGTGCCTCTTTGAGTGCGGCAACCACTTTAAGCTTGATCCCTGTGAGTGATTTGATTTTGGCTTTTTGCTCTTGCATTTTGGCAATGAGAGCATCGTACTGTGTTGCCCGTTCATCAAGGGCATTGAGCAGTTTAAGCACCTTCACCTCTTTGTTTTTGAGTGTACGGTTCATGTCGTTAAGTGCTTCAGTCAAGACTACAATTTTGCTCTGGCTCTCTTTTTTTACCTTGGTAAGTGTGGCATTGAGCTCTTTGAGGCGGCCACCCACCACTACCAACTCACTAGAAAGACGCCTCTTTTGGCCATTGGCCTCTGCCAACATCCGGGTAAGCTTCTCTATTTCATCAGACTTCAAACGCAAAAGCCTCTCTTGCTGAGAGAGTGTTGTATGGGTAGATTGAAGCTCTTTTTTCTGTGCCTTGAGTGCCGCTTTGTTCTTTTGAAGTGCCGCCTCTTTTTGGGCTAAGAGCTCTCTGTTTTGAAGTAGTGCCATCTCTTTTTGTGTCAGGTTTTCAGAGAGCACACTAAGCCGTTTTTGCTTCTCATGCAGATCCTCTTTGAGTATAATAGACTTTGAGACAATAGCACCAATGAGCAAAATAAAGACAAAGAGCAACCCCGCCATCAAGTCAGCGTAGGATATCCAGAAGGTACTCCCCTCCTCTTGCGGTTTATCCCTGAACATCGCTCTTATCCTCACGGTTGTGTTGCTTGAGCATCGTCTCTATCTCTTGGTTTTGTGCCGCCAAAATACGCACCAGTGCTCCCAACTCGCCTACCGCACCCGCCAGTTCGGCATCGATCTTGTTGAAGGTGTGATCGACACTTGCATCAAAGCCTTTTAGGTTTTGTGCCATACGCTCGGTACTCTGGGCAAAGGTATCGAGGTTGTGCCGTAACGATGCATCTGCTTTAATGTGGGCTTCTCGGTCATGAATCTTCTCGAGTGTCTTCTGAAGCGAGGAAGAGACCTCTTCGATGTTGTGTGTAATGGCTCTAAAGCCCTCGGTTGCCTCCGATATTACGGCTGTAAAGTGTTTGAGGTACTGCTCGTTAAGCTCCCGAATGAAATCCATATTGAATGTCTCTTTGAGTGTCTGAACGATCTCTTGATCTTTGAGTTCGCTTTGCATATGGCGGTGTTTGATCAACTCCGCCTCTTTCCATACCTGCCCCTCATAGATCCGCTCAAGTTCATAGAGCCGCTTCTCGACTTTGGTGCTTCCGCGTTTTTCAAAGTATGTCCAGATAAGAGAGAGAGCAATCCCGTAGATAGAGGCGTAAAAGGCTGTACCGATCCCTGAGAGCAGTAGTGAGATCTCTCTGTCGAGCGTATCGAGGTTTTTAACGGTAAAATCGGGCATAGAGATGGCAATGGCAATAAAGGTACCCAAAATCCCCAACATCGGAAAGACAGAGGGAGCCACTTTGGCAAAATTGTCGCTGCGAATATCTTTGTAGTACTCCTCTACAAATGATTTTACATGCAGAGTGGACTTTGTTTTACCCATAATACTCAATGCGTTGGCTTTGAGTGCCTCTTGCAGCTTCTGCTCCATACGTCCGAATGTACGACGCATATGGCATACGGCATAGTTGGCATTGTGTTTGACAAAAAGCACAAATACCAAAAAGATAAAAGAGACAATCGCTAATGTATGCACCTCAACTTGAAGCGGAATGATCCCCACATACCCCAACGCCAAAGCCACCAAAAAGAGCAGTGGCAAAAGCACAATGGCAAAGGCATTGCCTATGCAACTCTGATCTTTTGTCTCTTCTATCTCAAACATCTCAACTCCTCATGTTACATTATGACAATGAGTATATCGCAAGAGTATAAATGGTTGATTAATCTTGCAACAACAGTACCTCACCAAAGGGTACATCGTGGGCATGGGGCATCACCCACAACAGATCATACAGCGGTGCCTCTTGAGGGAAGATTCCCAAACCATCCGTAAAGTAAAGCAGAAGGGTTGGGTAGTCGATATGCTGTGCCACATAACTAAAGAGTGCTCTAAAATCTGTACCCCCACCCCCTTTAAGCCGATATGACAAACGCTCACCCGGATAGTAGGTTTTGTGGCTGTGTACCTTGGCATCTACAGCGATCAGATCGATCTCATAGTTGTGATACTGTTGCATGATCCCCTCAACCTCTGCCAAAAAGCGGCCAAGCAACGCTTCATCTACCGAACCGGAGGTATCTATGGCAACAACGATACGCATCAGATCGGAGCTTAACGAAGGCAGAGATACCCCCTGGTAGAGGTAGCGTTTGTTTGGGGGCATAAAGCTGTAGGTACTCTTGGCATAGGTGGCGATGTAGCGGTAGAGTTGCTCTTGCCACCCTATCTTGTGTTTAAAGTATGCCGGTACCAACCGCTCCAGCCCTTTGGGCAACTCACCTGCTCTTTTAAACTTCTCGAAGAGCTGTTCAAAGTGAGCCTCAAGCTCTTGACGCATCGCTTCGAGCTCTTCGGGTGTTATGGGTTCATCTTTGTGCTCATAGGCAGGGGGTGTTGGTGTACTAGGCGGTGTGGTAGGCTCACTCTCTTCTGATCTACTGCTCTCCTCTTCCAATATTACCGTCTCTTCCCCCTCTTCAAGCATCTCATTGTAGTTCATCTGTGCTATGAGATCGGCATAGATATCTTCTGCATATCGCCCCGCATAGGCCTTCTCGTAGTAGGCATAAGGAGGCAGGGTAAAGCCGTTTTCTACCAACATCGCATTGACAACCATGTCGGTTGCTACCTGCCAGAGCCTCTTAATACGGTTTTGAGAACGTTCGTGGTGTTTCAGCAGTGTATGCATCGCTCCGTTTGCCAATGCATAAAGAAGCTCCTGTGTCGATGCCCTCTCAAGATACTCAGGATTATAGACAATACTTACCCCATCGCTTTGCATATAGAGCACATCGCTACACTCTTTAAGTGGTAACATAGAGGCAACAGAACCAATATAGGGGTGCTCAAGCATCAACTTCGCTTTGGTTTTTTCTAACTTCTCAATAGGCTTCATAGGGCAGATTATAACGCGATTACACTTTTTTCGCTATAATCTCCTTTATGAAAAAAACAGTTACGATTCTACTACTTCTGCAAACCTTTGTTCTGGCACAACTTCATACCGTTGTCAGTATTCAACCCGAGGTAACATTTCTTAAAGCCATTGGAGGCGACAAAGTTGATGTAACACTCATGGTGATGCCGGGGAACTCTCCTCATACCTATGAGCCACGCCCTTCACAGATGCAGTCTATAGCCAATGCACAACTCTACTTTGCCATAGGTGTCGAGTTTGAAAAGGTGTGGCTGCCCAAGTTTAAAGCACTCAACCCCTCTATGCGTATTGTCGATCTCTCAGAGAAGATCGAGAAACTCCCCATCGCACACACACCGGGTGTTGCCACACACACCCATACCCATCATTCAGATGAGGGGCTCGATCCGCATATCTGGACAAGTCCGGCCAATGTTGCCATTATGGCACACCAGATTCATGAGGCACTCTGCAATACAGATCCTGCCAACGAAGCCTACTACACCAAGCACCTTCATACCTTTCTTGCCCACATAGAGGCAACCGATAAGAAGATCCGTACCCTTCTTTCCAAACGCCCCAAAGGGAGCAGCTTTATGGTGTTTCACCCCTCATGGGGCTACTTTGCCAAAACCTACAACCTACGGCAACTTCCTGTAGAGGTAGAGGGACGCTCCCCCAGCCCCAAAGCACTCATTGCCATTATTGAAGAGGCAAAAGCCCAAAAGGTGACTGCCCTCTTTACACAACCCGAGTTCTCCGACACCGCAGCACAGATCATTGCACATGAGTTGCAGATTCCTGTTATTAAAGTAACACCTCTGGCCAAAGCGTGGGCTCAAAACCTCATTCGCATTGCCAAAGCCATTGCCGGAGAGCAGTAGATGGATGCCATCAACATCAAACACCTCTTCTTTGCCTATGAACAGGAGCTTGTCTTAGAAGATATCAACCTTACCATCGATCCACTGGATTTCTTGGCTATCATCGGCCCCAATGGTGGCGGAAAGTCAACCCTGCTCAAACTCATTTTGGGACTGCTTAAACCCCAAAAAGGGAGCATCGAGATCTTTGGCCAACCACCCTCAAAACAGCGTCATACCATTGGATATGTCCCCCAGAACACCAAC